>Ga0073928_10000528_pt1 | contig 88605 bp, 83 predicted proteins | sample PaiPotPPA55metaG_FD_76969 | JGI IMG/M metagenome (GOLD analysis project Ga0073928, IMG submission 76969) | Iron sulfur acid spring bacterial and archeal communities from Banff, Canada, to study Microbial Dark Matter (Phase II) - Paint Pots PPA... ...
ATCTTCGCTTATCACGGGTATCCGTGGCTGATCCACCGGCTTACCTATCGCCGCCACAATCACGACAATTTTCACGTGCGCGGCTACAAAGAGGAAGGCACCACGACCACACCGTTCGACATGACGGTGATGAACGACTTGGATCGTTTCCATTTAGCTGGCGACGTCGTAGACCGCGTACCCAACCTGTTGCGAGTTGGCGGACATTTCAAACAATTCGTCCGCAACAAACTCATTGAGCACAAACAATACATTCGCGATCACGGTATCGATATGCCGGAAATTCTGAATTGGAAGTGGAATTACTGAGCCGAACCCGTCGGCTCGCGATTTCCGTCGTGGACTTTTTTTGTAGCCTTGATTGTTATTTGAGGATTTTCCTGTCTGATGAACATTCTGGTTCTGAACTCCGGATCGAGCACCCAGAAAAGTGCGCTCTTTGATCTGGGCCCTAAACCTTCCTCTGAGCCGACACCGCCACTATGGGAAGGCAAACTTGAGTGGGACGGCGACCAAGAAACACTTACCGTAAAAAATGCCAACGGGAAGAATTTCCAGGCCAAGGCGGTGGTCCGGCCAGAAGACCGCGCGGCATCGCTTGAGAAAATGCTGCAGAAGCTGTGGCAGCCGCCGACGCAGATGATTCACAACCGGTCAGAAATTAGTGTCGTCGGTCATCGCATTGTTCATGGTGGCCCGCACCTCAGCGAGCCCGCCATGATCACGCCCGAAGTCAAGCTCGCCATCGCCGACGTTTCCGCGATCGCGCCACTGCACAATGTCGCCGGGCTTCAGGGCATCGAACTCGCCGAAAAACTGTTCCCCAGAATTCCCCAGGTCGCCGTCTTTGACACAGGATTCCATCGCACCTTGCCGCTCCAAGCGATGGTTTATCCCGGGCCATACGAGTGGTTCGAACGTGGGATCCGACGTTATGGCTTCCACGGAATCAATCATGAATATTGCGCGCACCGGGCCGCGCAAATCCTACAGCGCGACATCGCTTCGCTGAAGATCATCAGCTGCCATCTTGGAAACGGCTGCTCGCTCGCTGCCATCGACAGCGGCAAGAGCGTGGACACGACCATGGGGTTCACTCCACTTGAGGGCGTGATGATGGGAACGCGTGCCGGTTCAATCGACCCGGGCATTTTGATTCATCTTATGCGCGCAGGTGACGCCAGCGCACAGGATCTAGACAACACTCTAAATCGCAACTCGGGATTGCTGGGAATTTCCGGCGTCTCCGGCGATATGCGCGACGTGCTCGATGCCGCCGGCAAACGCAATAAGCATGCCAAGCTCGCGGTCGATATCTTCGTCTACCGGCTGCAAACTGGGATTGGCGCGATGGCTGCTTCACTCGGCGGAGCAGATGCGATAGTCTTCACTGCCGGCATTGGCGAAAATGCTGCCGTGGTCCGTCGCGAAACATGCGCGAAGTTGGGCTTTCTCGGAGTGCAACTCGACGATCAACGGAATTCGTCAGCCAAGCTTGATAGTGAAATATCCACCCGGGATTCTGCCGTCCGCGTTCTCGTGATCGGCGCTCAAGAGGATTGGTCCATTGCTCGCGAATGCGCCCGTGTGGTTCGGGCTAACTAAGCAGCCGCCGGTCCATCTCTAATCTACCGGAAGTTGGTATGTCAGGCGCGAAGTGGTCTAAAATGAGCTTGTTACATCGTTGGTTACGAGGTTTTGAATCTTAATTCCATTAGAATGCGTCTGTTATAATGAACCCCAGGTTAAAGGAGAACTATGGCCACAATAACGCCCGAAATTACGCCCCAGGAAACAACCAAGAAGACCCCCGTTATTCTGACCTCTAAGGCAGTATCCAAGGTTAAAGAGATCATGGCACAGCAAGACCCAGTTCCGGCTGGACTTCGCGTAGGTGTTGTCGGCGGCGGCTGCTCCGGATTCTCCTACTCCATGTCGTTCGAAAATGCTCCTGGAATGATGGACAAGGTTTTCGACATGGATGGTTTGAAAGTTTACGTGGACGCCACGTCGGTTATGTATCTGGATGGTTGCAGGGTCGATTACCTTGAGACCATCGATGGCGCAGGCTTCAAGTTCGAGAATCCGAATGTGAAGAGCACCTGCGGTTGCGGATCTTCGTTCAGCGTGTAACGCCGGTTCGCTAGTCCGGTTTTCGCAAGGAATTCCATAAAAAGGCCCTCGTTAACCGAGGGCCTTTTCTCGCTCAATGTTTCTTTTTGCTCAGTCCGTCATCTTCTTACTCCGGACCACGTAGGGGCGGCCTGCCGTGAGCGAAGCCGAAGGGACGCCCTAGTCCGCCCAAGCGCAGCCTTCAATGTTCACAGCGGAACCGGCCGGATAACCAAACTTACTGCTGATTGGGTTGTTGCGGATTTGGCTGCTGGGGCGCCTGTATTCCCTGATTCACTCCGCCGGGCCCAGAGCCGAATCCCTGCTGGTTCTGGCCGTTGTTATTTTGCTCTCCGTTTTGCTGTTGGACCTGCACCGCATTGAGCAAAGCGGGTTGGTTAGGCGTGGTGAGTAGGCCGCCGCGGTCGGTGCTGGGATCGTAAATAAACTGCCACTGGTTGTAGTGGTCCTTCTTGTTGAACTCGCGAATTGTTTTGTCTTTGCTGGTGCTCGCGACTCCGATAATCGGCAGCCCGCCAAAACTCTGGCCGTTACTGTTGCCGGTCCCGGTCTGGTTGCCGGGTCCACCAGGACCTTGCCCTATGTTCGGCGCTCCCGGTCCATTCTGTGGTCCGTTCTGGGCTGCTTGATCAGAACCTGAATTGTCGCCGGTTGCTCCCTGCTGTCCATCTTGTGGACCTCGTGGGCTCCCGGGAATCGAACTCGGTCCGTCCCCGCCCGGCGGGACGTTGTTATTCAAATTCAGCGCTCCCGGCGCTCCGCCTTGCACTGGTGAACTGGCGTCCTGCCCACCGGGCGGCAACCCGCTGGCGGCGCCAGGGCTGAACGACAATTGCACATCGTTCATGCGCAGGAATTTGAAATCTTTTCCGGTAATTGGGTCCTTATAGCGCTTTCTCAGGTAGTGAACATTATTTGTACTCTCGAGGTCTTCGATGCGGCCGGGATAATGCCCAAATTTTTTTACATAGCGCCGGATGGCTCGCGAATACTGCACGCCGCGATGGATCAACTCCTCTTCACGATCGCGCCTGATTTGGAAATCAACTTTTTGGATCCAGGCCAGAGAAGCTATCGCCAATAATGCCACGAACAACATCAGGGTGAGCAGCATGTACCCTCGTTCGTACCGCCGGTATGGCTGGCATTGAATCATTGGATCATTTGGCCATTGAATCATTGAGCAAACCTGTTTCTGCCTGAATAGTCAATGATTCAATGATCAGATGATTCAATGACTAATCTTTACCCTTGGTTGAGCGGAATGCTCTGCCGGTTGTTGCTGAGCACGTCCAGTATTTCGACCGCAGTCCCGGAGATTCTGACCACCTTGTAACGACGGTCCACAATATCGCCTTCTCGCGCGATAAATACATCTTCTCCTTGCGCCAGGAAAATTCTCTTCGCTCCCCCTGCTGGGGTTGCGTAGCCATAGAATTTCAGGTCGATAGGCGGCGGGAGCGGAGGAAGCGCGGGACCCTGTGGTGGTGGGGTGTCAGTTGCCACTGGCTGAACTATTTTCGGGATGTCCACGAACACCCTAAATATGTTCCGCCCGGTGCCTTCGTACTTCGTGTCTTCGCTGATCTTTAAGAGGTCGGTGCGCAGAGTGGGATCGAGTGATTGCGCGGCATTCTGCTTCTTCGATCCCCGAATACTCGTTCTGGTCCGACTGGCAGGCCTTTCGGACGGATGGTTCTCTTCCAGAGTCGCCGGTGGCGGGATCGACGCGCTCGATGAGCCAAGGCCCAGGAACCCGGAGAATCGCGTCGCCATCAGCACCCCGGCAATGACCACCAGCGAAACCGCTGCGATCACTTTATTGCGATTTTCAGCGCCCAGGTTCACTACGTCGACCTCAAATAAGTTTCAATTCTGAGCTGCAATCCCACAATTCCGTTTTGCTCGCTACCCAGCTCGACACCATCGACAAGGAAAAATAACTTGTTGCGTTCAAGAGCATTGACAAAACGCACCAGCTGCAGATAATCGCCGGAAAGATTTGCGGCGATCTCAACCCGCTGCAGTCCTTCAATGGGCGCATCTTTGACCGAATACTTTACCCCCGAGATGCGCACGCCGGATGCCGAAGCCACGCTGCCCAGGTTGGCTGAAATGGAGGATTCCTCGGCCGGGAAGCGCTCCTGGTAAAACTCTTCGATCTGCTGTTTCGCGCGCGGAAGTTTCTTGTCCAGCCCGCGCCAGGGAGCAAATTCGCGGGCCTTCAACTGTTGCCATTCCTGCCGGAGTTCCTGCTGGCGCGATTCGCGCATTCCGGCAAGCGGAGTTACCAGCATCGCTACCGCCACTGCATCCACCAGCACCAGTGCCGCAATGGCGATCTTCAAACGGCCGCGTGTACGCTTCAAGTCAGGCATCAGTTCATGCCCCCATTGGTGTCGGGACTCTCAGTTGACGGGACATAGAGCGCGTCAATGTCAAACTGAACGCGGTCGTTATTCCCATTGCTGCCATTGCCGGAGGTCTCAAATCGTTCAGTGTCGATCCGCGTTTGCTTGAAATGCTTCGACCCCTCCATCTTCCGCACCAGGTCAAGCGCCTGCTCCCGCGTCTCTCCCCCTACCACCAGCCGCAGTTCCAGGTTATTGTCGGGCGAAATTCCGGGATGAATAGAAATCACGTGCAGGTGCGCAGGCATCACTTGTTCCAGTTGCTCGAACGCCAGGGTCCATGAAAACGCCTTGCGCTCGAACAATTCATTCAGAAAGCGGGACTGGTCACGCACGATCCGGTTCTGCGGCTGATTGAGCATGGCCTGGGCCTGGTTCTTTTCCTGATCGAATTCCGCCAGCTCGGTTTTAAGCTTTGCCATCTGCTGGCGATCGCGACTGCCCTCGATGAACCCGTTCACCGCAAGGAAGACGAGAAGAAGCGTAGTCAGGGCAAGCAAGGCAAGGCCTGTACCCCAGTAGGTCCAGAACTGCCGGGAATCCTCGTACGGCTGAGACGCGAGATTGATGTTGAGCCGCATATCAGGAAAGCAGCGCGCCAACAACGCCCGCCATCCTCCATTTAGGAATCGAACCACCGCCCAAACCAAGTTGCGACGCTCGCACCAGTTCTCTTACCTCTGCTCCGGTTTGAGCTTGCAGCGCGGGCGCGGCGCCAGCGATGTCTGAAATTCCAGCGACATAAACTGCTTCAATATTAGTCGCGTAGGTATCCTGAAAAAACACTACTGAGGGATATACGTCTTCGGCGAGTTGCTCGCCGCTTATGGTTACGCCGCGCGCGTTTTCCAGCGTCCTGAAGAGCAAAAGTTGCTGCTCGTCTAGAATCGCAATGCTGGTGGTATGCGCATCCACTTTTATTACCAGCGTTCCCGCATCGCCGGGCGCTCCGCCGAGCGCCGCCAACATGGAAGGCAGCACGACGCCGGGGTTGAATCCAGCATCACGAAAAGCGGCTTCGTAATCTTGCACCACGTTATTCAAACAGACCGCGGCAATTACACGAAGGCCGGCAGGAGTTGCTTGCGCGTGATACGAAACGGCAGCCTTATCCACGTCAAATGGAAGCGACTTGCGTAAGCGAAAGCGAATCACGCCTTCGGCCTCCTTGGACTTTTCGGGCAACGTGTCGAAGTCCAGCAGAACAACTCGCACCGCGGCGTCAGGAAGAATGGCAATAACGTCGCGCGAGTGTCCGCCCACCTGCTCCAACGCACGGCGAAGCGCCGTTACCACCATCTCGCGATGGCGAACATTCCCCTCGGTCAGGTCCGGCACCACGCACCCCGGCGTAAGCTCGCTGGTTGAGCATAGCTCAAGCACTTGGCGCGAATCGGAAGCCCGTCCGGCAATCACTCGGTCGGGTGCGATCTCACAGGCCAGCTTGGGTCGAGCGTTATGGTTGTTGAGTGCCATAAAAGTGACTAGTGATCAGTGGTCAGTTTTCAGTGAAGATGCAGTCGCCAGTACTAGCCACTGATCACTGACAACTGACCACCGCTTTATCTCATCGTCTCAATAAACGTGACCTTATTGATCTCCTTCAGCGTGGTCATTCCGGCGCGAACTTTATCAAGCGCCGATTCGCGCAGGAAGCGCATGCCTTCTTCACGCGCCGCGCGACGAATTTCCGAAGTAGGCTTGCGCGCCAGAATCATCTCGCGGATCCGGTCGCTCAAATCGAGCAGCTCGTGAATCGCGCTTCGACCGCGGAAACCTGTGCCCGCGCATTCAATGCATCCCTGACCTTCGTAGAAAGAGACCTTCGACCACTGCTCGGGATCGAGGCCGCTGGCCTCAAGCACATCCGCCGGATAATGCACGACTTCGCGGCAAGAGTTGCAGATCAAGCGCACCAGCCGCTGTGCCAGAATGCAGTTCAATGCGGAGACGAAATTGTAAGGTTCAACACCCATATTCAGAAAGCGCCCGAGGACATCGACTACGTTGTTGGCGTGGACCGTGGTGAAAACGAGATGGCCAGTGAGCGCCGACTGGATCGCAATCTGCGCGGTTTCGGTGTCGCGGATTTCGCCGACCATGATCTTGTCCGGGTCGTGCCGCAAAATGGAGCGCAGTCCGCGTGCAAAAGTAAGGCCTTTTTTCTCGTTTACTGGAATTTGAGTGATCCCGCGAATCTGGTATTCAACCGGATCTTCGATGGTGATGATCTTGTCTTCTTCGGTCTTAATTTCATTTACCGCCGCATAAAGCGTCGTGGTTTTGCCGCTTCCGGTTGGCCCGGTCACCAGCACCATGCCGTAGGGCTCTTTAATATAGCGACGGAATTTTCGCAGATCGTCCTCATCGAAACCCACTACGTCCAGGGTGAGAGAGCGGAACTTTTCGCTCATCGATTCTTTATCGAGCACGCGCAGCACCGCGTCTTCGCCATGGATCGACGGCATGATCGAAACACGGAAATCAATCGGACGTTCCGGCTGTCCATATTTCACGCGGAAACGTCCGTCCTGCGGCACCCGGCGTTCAGAGATATCCAGCTCGCTCATGACCTTGATGCGCGAAATGATGGTCGAATGGTGCTCCTTGGCAATGGGCGGCATGGCCTGGGTGAGCACGCCGTCGATGCGGAACTTGATGCCGACAGAATCGTCCTGGGTCTCGATATGGATGTCACTGGCGCGCCGCTGCAGCGCGGTAAAAATCGTGGTGTCCACGAGGCGGATGATGGGGCTCATGTCGCCTTGCGCGGTCAGCTTGTCGATCGAGATGCTTTCGTCGCCACCTTCTTCTTCGTGAACCACGGCCAGGGTAAAGCCTTCGCTGGCATCTTCGAGAACGCGCTTCGACTGTTCCGTCTTCTTTAGGATTTCGCTGATCTGTGCCAGGGTCGCGACCTTGGTGACGATGCGCTTGCCTAGCAGCAGGCTGATCTCATCGATCATCATCAGCTGGCTGGGATCGGCGATGGCGATCGCCAAACGTCCATCCGCAGTCTCTTCGAGCGGAACAAAGTTGTAGCGGAACATCAAGTGCGGGGAAATTTTCGTGAACAGATCGTGGTGCAGTTGGAAATTATGCAGATCTATGAATTCGCAACGATACCGCCGAGCAACATCCTTAGCGTGCTCCAGGTCGGTAGCGTGGGAGCCAGTCGAACCCTGACCATTTCCTCCACCTACAAAGACCGATTTCTTTTCGAGTTTTTCTACCTTTTCAGCCATACTTCCCATTCCACACCTGTCCTGCGATTAGTGAATGCTCGATCCCAAAGTGAAGATCGGCAAATAGAGCGAAATCAAAATGCCGCCTACAAACACCGCCATGACGATCAGGATGAGCGGTTCGATCAACGCCATGGCCCCCGCCAGCGCCGTCTGCACATCTTCCTCGTAGAATTCCGCCACCGAGTTCAACATAGCCGACAGCGCGCCAGTTGATTCTCCGACTTCAATCATTTCGACCGAAAGATCGGGAAAAACCTTTTGCTCTTCCAAGCTCTTGGCCAGCGATTGCCCCTCTCGGACCCGCACCGATGCGCGCTGAATTCCATTGAGAATAGTCCGACTGGTCATAGATGCCCCGGCGGTCTCAAGCGAAGGAACTAGAGGCATGCCACCGGTCAACAACGTCGAGAGCATTCGGGAAAATGTGGACACGTGATATTTCATCCAGATGTCGCCAACCAGCGGAATCTTATGTGTGAGGTGGTCAATCGCCTCAGCGCCGCGGTCGGAGGATTTCCAGCGCCACATTAAAAAAACCGCGAGCGCAAGAGCGCCCAGTCCAATTGGCGCGTAGCGTTGCGTGTGAGTGCCAAGCTCCAGCATAAATCTCGTTATCGCCGGCAACTCCGCATTCAAATCCGAATAGAGTTTTGCAAATTGCGGGACCACGTAGGTCACCAGAAAAATCAGCATGCACGTTACAACTGACACCAGCAGCGCCGGATACACCAGCGAAACCGCCAACTTTTTCTTAAACGTCAGGGCCATTTTCTGAAAGTTGACGTACCGCGCGAGCACTTCGTCCATGTTGCCGCTCTTCTCGCCCGCCATCAGAGTGGTGGTGTAAATCTTGGGAAAAACGTGCTGCGCCGCAAAGGCTTCTGAGAGAAGCTCTCCGCCTTTCACTCGTTCGCGCACGTTCTGTAGAAGCCCGCGGAAATAAGCATCCCGTTGACGCTTAACCAGCAGGTCCATCGATCCCAGGACCGGCAACCCCGCTTTCAACAGCGTAAGTAGCTGCTGATTGAAGATCAGGAAAGTTGATGGTCGTACCCGCTTCCGCCGCCCCGCCTTGCCCCCAAGCAGAATTCCTTTTGGCTTAACCCAGTAGACGAGGAAACCCTGTTGCGCGAAACGGTCCCGGACCTCGGATTCCGATGTTCCGCTCTCCACCTGCTGCAGCAGGCGACCGCGCTCGTCGGCGACTTTGATTAAAAACTCAGCCATTTTCCTCTGAAATTAGGGTTTGCCCACCCCAGTTTAACATTCAAAAAATCTCGATTTTGCAGCTACTTAGCACGAAAGCCTATCCGGAGTAACCTCTAAAGGACAGGTCTAATTTCCTGCCTCGTCCTCGATCACTTCTGTTCCCGCCGCCGGGGTGAATCGAAACTGCGCATCGGCAACGGGAATGTTCTCCTTCTGATTGCTGAATCGGTACTCGGTAATCGAATCGTCCGTCCCATAAAGCAGAATTCGCGCAATCGCACGTTCCGGCGTGACCTCAACTATTACCTGCCTTAACGTGTCTTCCAGGCCGCGCGGAATACCGCGCAGGATGACGTCGTCGGCATGCCAGGTCTTGATATCTGGGGCGAACGAAAGCCCCGCCAACTCTTTCTCCAGTTTGGTTTTCCCGAGCAAAAACGCAAGCGGGGATCTGAGGTCGTCCAGTTTTTTCATGGAAGACTTTCGCACTTGCTTCTCCGCTGGCAGGTATAACCACCCATTGTGTCCGTCGTCGACAAACAGCTTCTCCTCTGGAGAACGGTACTCCCATCGCATCTTGCCGGGTTTTTTCAGCCACAACGTCCCCGATTCTGTCCGATCCATGCCAGAGCCTTGGTAAATTTCGGTGAAATCGGCCATAAGACTCTGCAGATGGTTATAGTGGTCGTCAACTTGGCGGGCAACGCTGCCTACGCTCGGTAATGCGAATAGTGTGGTTGCGCCGGCGCAAGTCCAGATCGCGACAACGACGAATGAGATCAGAGCTTTTCGTTTCATCTATTCAGTCGATTTACACCGGGGATGCAGAGGGATGCAGGAGAGATTGCGTTCCGCTCTTAAAATTGGATGCCCTAGCTTGCCGCGTCGGAATCCTAGCGTGGCATACCTGTAAAATCTCGACGAATACCCATTGTACTGTACACAACAATTCGTTTACTCCGCCTATAATACCTTCGGATTAAGTATGGGATCTAACCCCAAGGTTCCAGTGGAACGCCGTCGTCGTAACAACCTCTGGGAAGGGATGATGGGTGTGTTCAGGCATTCCAGAGTACTCCCTATGAGGCGGGAAAGCGACGTGGTCCGATCGCGTATGCAGCGTTGGGTGGAGCTTGCTGATCGCGCTCTGGGGAAAAGCCGGACCGAGAACGGTTCTGCAAAATCCTACCCACCCGAACTTCGAAACAACAAACATTGACGAGACCCGCCTAAGGCGGTCAGTGATTGGACACCTGCGATAGTCTGCTCGAAAATTGGGTTAGCATAAGCCACATACAAAGGACGCGGACTCTCACCCAACGAGCGCTCCAGATTCTCGAGCAAAGTTCGCAAAGCTGCCTGCGGCAAGGGATTAAATAGGAATACGACTGAAGGTTCGGCGGGAAAAGTAAATTTCGTCGCGTCCCCGGAAATCAATTCAATTCCCGCATACCCGTCCCTCTGATTGAAAATCCTGACATTTTCGCGGGCAACTTCGACGAGTTCAGGGAGAAGCTCGATCCCGATGATTCGGCTGAATCCGAACTCCGACGCCAGCAGTAGCGCTCGCCCTTTGCCCGAGCCGATATCGATGAATGTAAACTGGCCGAAATTGCCATCCGGGCCGATGTGAGCCTCCAGGGCCGACATGATTTCGCGGAACTGCTCCGGCGGGATCGGCTGGTAAGGGGAATGCAGAAGACCGAGCAGGCGCGTACGCCAAGTCACGGTGGCGCCCGTCGTATCGACCCGGTATTCCCAGTCGTAATCTATATCTCCGTAGCGCTGTTGGCGGCGATCGGGGAAAGAATCGCGGACGAACTCGTAAGCAATCGCCGATAGGCGATGAAACGCGGCCAGCACACTGCTTTCCTCCCGCTGTTGACGCCACCAGGCGGCGAAAGCTGACAACAAACTGAATTGAGATTCAGCCACGAAAAAGGAGTGGGGTTCAGCAGCAATCCTAATTGGCGGGAGAAAGTTTTGGAACGGGATTGGGAATGTAGCCGCTTGGCAGCCCATTATCGAGGAATGGCAGATCGTCGGGATTGCTGACTACCACTCTGCCCCCGGATTCCAGCCGATACGGATGTCGCAGGGGATCGAGCGGAATCCCGCGGATAGCGCCGGCTGAAACCATCTCTGAAAACGTTTGCGGAAAATGGCCTGTGCGATCTCGGTATTCCTGGACCAAGTGCTCCAGGGCGGTCACATCGTCATCAACCTGGATGGCGCTCAAATGCGCCGCAGCATTGGCTTGAATCATCTTGTCATGCGTGGTCTGGTAGGTCGCAGTCCACATCATGCGCGCGGTTTGGAGGTCGCCACCGTGTTGTGCCATCTGTGCAGCCATGATTTTCAAAAACGGATGAGTGTCCGTCAATTGCGATCCCCGGAGAAAAGCCTCGGCCGCGTCCCGGTAATTCTTCTGGTCATAGTAGATGAACGCCAGATCGTAATAGAGGTGCCAGTCGCCCGGATTATTTTGGATTCCATACCGCACCAAATCAATGGCCTTCTGAGGGTCGCCGGCACCCTGAGGCGGTTTGGCTAAAAGAAATGTTTCACCGAACTCGTATGCCGGGATCAAGTGAGGATCGAGCTTCGTAGTTATGTTGAGCAACGGCCACAACAGCTTGTAAGTGCCACCGCCCCGGCTATGAATTCCGCCAAAATATTGGACGGTGCGGGTCCAATAAACATCCGCCAGCAGGCCATCGTATCCGAGGCAAAGCCGCTTCAACAGTTTTGGAGATGAAACGTAAAGCATCTCCTGCAATGTCGCATTCGGACGGGCCCGGTCCACGGTACGAATCAGTAACGCGGCGCTTGCCATGCTGCAGATAAGAACAGTGCTAGCGATTGTAGTGACTTGTCGGGAACGAATCATTTCAGGTTCCGGCGTTCGAAAATCAGCACGGCGGCGCTGAGCACTGCCACCGAATAAACCACAGCGTAAGCCGTGTTAAGGAGTATCAGTTGCGAAGACACCGATTCGCCGTGCGCGACCTGACCAATCACATTCAGGGCGGAGAAATTGGGAACCACGTAGGCCGCACCTGTAGCCAGCCACCGGGTGAAGCTGTGGGTCATGGCGGCGAAGTTGCGCAGATCTTGCGCGAAGCTGCCGATCACAAACAGCCAAAAGGCAAAAATTGCGGAAAAGATCGGCGTCGAAAACGACGAGAAGAACAACGCTAGCGCCGTAATGATCACAAATTGCAGCACTATGAAATACAGCGCCACCAATATGCTGACATCCGAGCTCACAAACTGGTGGGCTACGTAGGCAAGTGCTGCAAACACCCCAATGGCCATAAAGAACGTATTGACCACCAGCGTTCCCGCCAGCCCAAAGAATTTGCCGGCGATGAATTCCCAGCGGCGCACCGGACGAGAAAGCACGGTGTAGAGCGTGCGCTTATCAATTTCTTTCGAAACCAGTCCAATCCCAATGAAGATGGCGATAACAATTCCGAACAGCGAAACCGCAGTTAGTCCCAAATTAATGACGACCAGGCGCTCGATCTGAATCGATATCTGACCCACCAGTACGGCTGCGGCTGACATCAACACAGCAAACGCGATCAAGTTGTAAAGCACACGGTCGCGCACCGCTTCGCGGAAGGTGTTGGTCGCGATATGGAAGATTCTGGAATTCACTGTTATTGCCTGTCGGCCATTCTTCGCTATCTCCAGGCGATGCTAATTTCCCGACGAAACCACTTCCGATTTCGCCGGCGCGCCCAATTGCGCTACAAAATAATCTTCCAGTGACGTGCGTACTGGGACCACTGAAATCAGCCGCAGATGCTCCCGGCGCAACGCCTCCAGGACCGCATCCTGGTTTTCTTCCGGAACTATGACTCTCATGGTCTCACCCGCGGCACGGCACTCCGCCCCCATGGATCGAATGCCAGTCGGGACTGTTGAACCGTGCCAGACAATTTCTACCTTGCCATGAACGCTGGCCGTCAGTTTTGCGACCGCGCCAACTCCGCGCAATTCGCCTTGGTGAATAATTCCCACCCGGTCGCACAACGCTTCGGCGTCCGAGAGAATATGGGTGGAAAAAAATACGGTCTTGCCGCGGCCCTTTAAGTCTTCGATAAGGGTGCGTACTTCGCGGCGACCCATCGGGTCGAGACCAGACATCGGTTCATCTAGAAACACGATCTTTGGATCATGCAAGATTGCCTGTGCGATCCCCACGCGTTGCAACATGCCCTTGGAAAATTTGCGCAGCTGAACATTGGCCGCGTTACTCAGCTTCACTTGTTCGAGGATGGCATCAACTTTGCCTGACAGCTGTTTCGCGTCTACGCCGGAAAGCTGACCGTAATACTGCAGCAGCTCACGCGCTGTCAGATGATCGTAGAAGTAGGGCTGCTCGGGTAAAAATCCGATCTGCGCCTTCATCCTGGGATTGTCCAGCTCCATGCCCAGGATCCGCGCAGTTCCGCTGGTCGGAAATACCAGACCCATCAAAATCTTTAAGGTAGTGGTTTTCCCTGCGCCGTTCGGACCGAGAAAGCCGAAAATCTCGCCTTCTTCGACGGCGAGAGTCAGCGGCCGCAACGCCCGCTTGGAACGTTTGCGCCAGAAGCCAGCGCTATAGATTTTTTCCAGGCCGAGAATTTCAATCGCACGCATGGCAGTAAACGCGCCTGCGAAAATTATATTCAATTATGGAGAGAACAAAATGACGCGAGAGGATCGCGTCATTACCAGAGTGCTACTGCAAAGCTTGGTACGCCGTGCACGTGGCGAGGTCCGGTGGAATAGCTGCCGATCCGAGGTTGACTCGTAAAACCCCATCTGTGGCCATGCAGTAATTCTTGGTGCCGGTCACATTGAAATTAAGCGGGGCCGAACCGCCAAAGAATTCGATGTTCGGACTCGATCCGCCTGCCGCGTCCCCAACTGTGACAAACTGGTATCCGCTTTTGAAGCCGGTCGATAATACGCCATCGAGGATGCAGGCGCTCGCACTGGTCGGTCCGGAGCCGGAACAAGAAGCATTTCCGCTTCCAGGTCCTAATGATGTCAGGTCGGCTGCATATCCGACCAAAGGGTAGGCCGCGGCATAAGCGATCTGAGCCGTCGAAATCTGACGGATAGAGGCGGCCGCAGAAGACTCATTGGCCGAGATCTTGGCCCGTATCAGGCTAGGTATGGCAATTGCCGCTATCGTCAGAATGACGGCTACGACGATCAATAGTTCGATCAGCGAAAAGCCTTTTTGGCGACGCATATTTGACTCCTGCCAATTTCAGTGCACCCGGATAGCCATCCCCGCATTACCAAGAGACAAGTGTGGCGTGAACTTGGACGTCCGGCTGAACTGACCGTTACAAAAAACAAGAGCATCGGATGTTGCCATCCGATGCTCCCGGCTTGTACCCTCCCCCAGGTACTTTGCCAAACTTGCTACTTACTGAAGTGCAGACAGAGCCGTGCATGAGGAGTCAGCAGTGTAGACGCTGGTCATTGCTGGCGTCAGCCAACGGACCACACCATCTTCCACTGCGCAGAACCCTTTCACGCCAGTTGAACCGGCAGTCTGCGGAAAAGCTGTCGTAACGAACTGAGTGTTGGCGCCGTTGACGGCTGTCAACCCAGTCGTGCTGATTGTGTAGCCACTCTTCGTTCCAGCTGCAAGAACGGCGTCAACGATGCAAGCCGCGCCGCTGGTCGGACCAGTGGAAACGCAAGTCGAGTTGCCGGTGCCAGGGCCAAGTACGGTCAGGTTGGCTCCGAAACCATTGTTGGGATACGAAGTTGAATACTCAATCTGTGCAGTAGTCAGTGTACGAACCGAGGCCGCTGCCGAAGATTCATTTGCCGCAATCTTGGCGCGCAGCAGGTTCGGGATGGCGATCGCGGCGATGATCAAAATGATCGCGACCACGATCAGCAGCTCGATTAATGAGAAACCCTTCTGTTTACGCATTTTAGTGTTTTCCCTCTCTTGTTTTCGAATCTCGGTCTCAGCGACCCGATGCCACTACTATCGCAGTTCGCTTGCCACTGGCTTAATTACCAAAGTCGATAGGTGCCCGGAGGAGTCTTCTTGCATTATGAAGCACTTACAAGTTGACCAGGCCCGTCCCGTCGACTAGCCCAGAGGCCTCCTGCTGCATTGTGTCGCTCACGGCTGACATTTTTTGTCAGCCTTCAAGCCCTGTCCGGGCCGGGTCGACGCTCAAATATAAAGAATGCCGGATCTGAGCTTTCTTGCAGCGGAGTAGCGTCCTGCTTCAAAGAGTCTAATTCGTTCTGGCACCGCGGAAAGCGGCGCAAATGAGGCTGGTGGTTACGGAAGTGTCACTAACCAGCGGCGGCACCGTCGCGCTATCAACAACTTGCGCATTAAACTGTTCAAGCATACTAAGAACGTAACCGAAATCTGCTGCGTTTTGTCACTCTGAATGGCAGATTTTGTCAGATTAGGAAGAATCCGAATACCGAGAGTCAGTTCTGTCGTGTTTGCTGAGGAAGTTGACGAATGAGTATAGGCGCAGAAATTCGTGCGGTGTCGGAGCGCCCGTTCATTCGCTGTTTAGCGCTCCTTATTCTGTTCGCTATGTGGACGCGTTTCGAAGCGCCCTCTTCTGCGGTCCTCGATCCTGATTTAGGCTGGCACCTCCGCGGGGGCGATGCCATTGTGGCCCAGCACGCCGTCCCTCATCACGCGGTTTTTACCCGTCACACCGAGCGCGCGTGGGTTGAATACAGCTGGGGCTTCGAAGTAATAGCGTCTCGTTTCTATCACTGGTTTGGGTTGTTGGGTCTGGTGAATTTGCGCTTGTCGCTTGAGGTAATCATTTCCGTTACCCTCTTCCTCATAGGGTGGCGAGGGCTGGGCAGTTTCTGGCAGGCGTGGGGGCTGACCGCAGCCGGGATGTGGAGCATATATCACTGCCTGGGGCTGCAGCCAATGCTGACCTCGATTGTGATGTTTACTTTTGAAATTGCCCTGATCTTCGAAGCCCGCCGAAGAAACAACAGGCGGCTACTCTACGTTTTGCCTTTCATGTTTCTCGTTTGGGCCAACCTGCATATTCAGTTCGTGTACGGCATCACCATCTTGCTATTGCTTTCAGGAGTATCGCTGCTACGCGCGGTTCTGCCCGATAGGTGGTCGAGCCAGCTGGAGCCTGGCCAGGATTTCCCGCCTAGCCTGGTGTTCTTCATCACTATATGTTCGATTTTGGCCACGCTGATCGGCCCATATTCCTGGCATCTCTACGGCGTCCTCCTTGAGTACGTCCAAAGCTCGGCGCCTTATACCATGATTACTGAGCTGCGATCGTTGAGTTTCCGTTACCCGGAACATTTCGGTTTAGCGTTGGTTTTGTTTGCCAGCTTTTTTGCGCTCGGCTGGAGGCGTTCACGCGATCCGTTCAAATTGATTTTGCTGACGGTTTGTACGCTGATCGGTTTTAGAATGACCCGGGATTCCTGGGTAGCATGTATTCCAGCCATTGCCATAATTGCTGATAGGAGGAGGTTCAGCGCTGGGGAATCGGCTCTGAGGACTGCGCCGCGCAAGATCGCCTTCGCCACAGTTACCGCTGCCGCTACGGTCCTGATGTTTACGATGATCGAATGGGACTCGAAGCTCAGCGAGGCTTCTCTCTCCCGCGTAGTCGCACAAACTTTTCCGGCCGACGCCTGCAATTTTATTCGAGCCCACTCCTTATCCGGACCACTTTACAATGACATGGACTGGGGTGGCTATCTGATTTGGGCGTTACCAGACATGCCGGTCGCTATTGATAACAGGACCGACCTGTACGGCGATGACATTTTCACCAGGTTTTATTTTGTCAGGGTCGGATTACGAGATTGGAAAGCCGATCCAGATCTGGACTCTGCAAGATTGCTTCTTTTGAACCGCGATCTGCCGTTGGCGAACTTGGTGGCGCAGGATCCACATTTCCGGCTGGTATATCAGGACCGGCTGGCGGCGGTGTTCAGCCACGATGTGACGGATGCAAAGGTAAGCCAGGCCTACGAATCTCCTTTGAAAGTAGTACGACAGGGCCAGATTTCCTCGCACTAATTTACCGATGACCTTGGTTACCGCTTACACGCCCGAGTTCAACACCGATGTTTGTTCCGCGATAGAATCGCCTCATTAATGCAATCTGTCGCCGCTCAGCTCGCGTCTCCTGAAACTGTGGCCGGACCGAACGACTTCTTTCCCTCGCCTGCAAGAAGAAATCTGGTTCTCTCGCTCGCTCTCATTCTGTTAAGCGTCGCCGTCTATTATCCGATTCGCGATAATGGCTTCATCAACTTTGACGACAAGAACTACATAACTGACAACGCGCATGTGAAGGCTGGCCTGAGCTGGGAAACGGCGAAGTGGGCTTTTACTACTTACCATGCCGCCAATTGGCACCCGCTGACGTGGGTGTCCCATGCGCTTGATTACCAACTGTTTGGCCTGAACCCCGCTGGCCATCACTTCATTAGTGTTCTGCTGCACGCGTTGAATGCCGTGTTGTTATTTCTACTGTTACAAAGCCTTACCGGATTCACCTGGCGCAGCCTGATGGTGGCCGCGCTTTTTGCAGTGCATCCACTGAACGTGGAATCTGTTGCCTGGGCCGCTGAACGCAAAACCGTCCTGAGCGCGATGTTTTTTTTGCTGGCGGTTGGGGCCTATTGCCGGTACGTTACCAAGCCGTCAGTCGCGCGCTACCTCGGGGTAGCTGGCTTTTTCGTGCTTGCCCTGATGTCTAAGCCCCAGGTAATCATTCTTCCGTTCGTGCTCCTGCTCCTTGATTACTGGCCTCTGCAAAGAATGGGGCCTGCAGGGGCACCGGCGAAGTCTAGCTCCGGAGAGGCGGTTCGACAAGAATCGTTTGGCTGGCTGGTCATTGAAAAGATTCCGCTGCTCGGGCTCAGCGCTATCAGCGCGATCGTTACGCTTCAGGCCCAGCGCGCCGGACATGCAGTTCGCACTGCCGTCGAGTATTCTCTCGGCTCCCGCGTCGAGACTGCCATCGTTTCTTATGTCTCGTATCTGCACGACGCCGTTGTTCCCTGGCATCTGGCGCCGATTTACCCGCACGCCGACGGTTTGCTGCAGACCTGGAAAGTGGTGCTGGCTGGCGCAGTTCTGATTGCGTTTTCAGCGCTTGCGATCCTTGCTCGAAAACGCGCGCCGTACTTGCTCTTTGGATGGCTCTGGTTTCTCGGCACCTTAGCGCCAATGATTGGTTTAATTCAGGTTGGTGAACAGGCCAGGGCCGATCGCTACATGTATGTTTCGCTGATCGGTATCCTCGTGTCCGCGACCTGGGGCGCCGCCGAGGGCTTTGCTCGATACAAGGTTTCTCCAGTCTCGAGTGCTTCGGCATGCGCTGTCGTGTTATTAGCCTTGTCTGTCGCTACTGTCTACCAGATCCGCCATTGGCACGATAGCGAGACTTTGTGGAACTACACGCTTACAGTTACTGACCGTAACTTCATGGCTGAGGACAGCCTTGCACAAGAACTAGCAACTCAGGGGAGGACAAAAGAGGCGCTGGTGCACTTTCATAACATCCTAAAGCTTCATGATTGGCAACCATCGGAACTGATCGCTTTTGGGGTGTATGAACAACGCCAAGGCTACGCGGCCGATGCTATTGCACAGTACCAGCGCGCATTGAATAACACTCGTGACGCGAAGACCAGAGCTGTTGAACTCAGCAATATGGGTTCCGCCTATATGGACCTGAAAGACTCTGAGCACGCTCGCCAAAGTTTCGAACAAGCCCTGCAGTCTGATTCCGGCAACGTTCCTGCTCTGATCGGAACCGGAATAATCGCAGAGAAGAATGGGAATTTCGATTCGGCGATTCGCCAATACACGAAAGCAGTCTCAATCCAGCCCAGCGATCTGGGATATATGCTTTTGGGCCGGGCTTTCGATCAGACCGGCAGAGCATCGGAAGCAAACGATGCCTATGTTAAGGCGCAGAAACTCTCTCCGAATATCGAGAGCACCCGTTCAGCGGTCAATCACTTATTGTCCGAGTAGGGGGAACACTCATACTCAGCGGCTCTCAGGAAACCTTTCTGAGCACCAGAGCTGAGTTCTTTGATCCAAATGCTATGCAGTTGCATACTGCGTGCTCGATCTGCTTTTTTCTGCCGGCTTTCGGCACGTAGTCCAGATCACAATCCTTGTCTGCATCTTCTAAATTGATCGTCGGCGGAATCTGGCCGTTACGCATCGCGATCAATGTGGCCGCAACTCCCGCCGCACCGCACGCGCCCTGGGGATGCCCGATCTGCGACTTCAATGCGGACATCGGGACCTGATGCGCCCGCTCGTCGCCCAGCGCCAATTTCAGTGCGCGGGTTTCAATGCGATCATTCAACTGCGTTGAAGTGCCGTGCAGGTTTACGTAATCCACATTCTCCGGCCCGATCCCGGCTTGCTCTATTGCTAATCCAATAGCACGCGCCGGTTCTTCGCCGCATTCCATCAACCGCACGCGATGAAAGGCCTCGCAGGTCGATCCATATCCGGCAACTTCGGCCAGAATATTTGCTCCGCGCGACTTTGCGTGCTCATATTCTTCCAGCACGAATATCCACGCACCCTCCGCCAACACGAACCCGTCGCGATCGGCCGAATAAGGTCGTGAGCCTCTTTCCGGCACCCCATTCCAACTCTCCGTCAGGATCCTCATTAATATGAATCCCTTGACCGTACCCAGAGAAATTGGCGCGTCGGCCCCGCCGGTGAGCGCCATGTCCACTCGGCCGGATTGGATTTGCCGCACCGCATAAGCCATCGCGTCCGTAGAGGACGTGCAGCCGGTCGTGACCACATGGCTGGGTCCGCGCAGCCCAAAGCGCACATTGAGTTCGCTGGAGATGCCTCCCATGACGCCGCTGGGAACACAAAATAAACTCATCTTGCTGGTTTGCCCGTGAAATAGCAGCCGGTACTGCTCTTCTGTGAACTCCTGTGATCCGCCACCGGTCCCAATGATCACGCCAAACCGTCGCCGGTCGTCAATTGAAAGTGAAGAGGCATCTATGCCGGCGCTTACCAGCGCCTCATTTGCGGCGCATAACGCAAAGGGAAGAATGCGGGAAACATGTTTGCGCTCTTTTTTTTCAACCCACGCGAGTTCGTCGAAATTCGAAACCTCGCCAGCGATCTGTACCTCGATCTCGGATGCGTCAAATCGCGAGATTCGCTTTACACCACTGCGCCCTGCGAGGATCGCGTTCTGAAATGCCGCCGTTCCAATTCCATTGGGACTGACGACTCCCATTCCAGTGATCACGGCGCGTTTTGATGACATGCTTAGCAAAATATCAGCTCTTCAACCGTGCCGACACGTGAAATATTAAGAATCTTGTCAAAACCGGAAATGGCGCAATGCCCGCTCAGCATTAGATTCTATTCCGAAAATAAATTTTCAGATCCTGCCAAAAATACCCAGCCGAATTGCTAATCTGAAAACAGGTGTACATCGCGCTTTCTATTCGATCCCCAGCTCGCTCGCGAGAGCCCTCCACTTGCTGTTCACAGCAGCCTTGGTTTTTTCGTCCATCAGGATCTCGTCTGGCCAGGGGCGGGCAAATCCTTCGCTGGCCCATTTGCGAGTAGCGTCGATGCCCATCTTCGAACCGAAGTTCGGAAGGCGCGATGCGTGGTCGAGAGAATCGACGGGGCCGAGGGTGAACTGAATGTCGCGCTCAGGATCGATGTGGTTCAACACTTTCAAAGTGACTTCGCCAAGGTCTTGAACATTTACATCTTCGTCAACCACGATCACGCACTTGGTGAACATCGCCTGCCCTAACGACCAGATGGCATTCATCACCTTGCGCGCCTGCCCCGGGTAGGACTTGCGAATGGAGACGATCATTAAATTGTGGAACACGCCTTCAATGGGCAGGTTGATGTCAACCAGTTCGGGAATTGTCAGCTTCATCAGTGGCAGGAAAACGCGCTCGACCGCCTTGCCCATGTAGGCGTCTTCTTGCGGTGGCTTACCAACAATAGTAGTTGCATAGATTGGATTGTTGCGATGGGTTACGCAGGTGAGATGGAAAACGGGATATAGATCAGGAAGCGAGTAAAAACCAGTGTGATCCCCGAACGGGCCTTCCATTCGGAGTTCGTCGAGATTGACGTAACCCTCAAGAACAATTTCCGAGGAAGCTGGAACCTCGAGATCGACGGTTTCGCACTTCACCAGTTCGACCGGACTTTGCCGCAGGAATCCGGCGATCAAATATTCCTCGACGTCCGGAGGCGCGGGGACGATAGCCGAAAAAGTGAGAGCCGGATCAGTCCCAATGGCGACCGCAACGTCCATTTTGCCAGAAGGCAACTCGCCTTCGGGGAGCATAGAGCCGCCTGAAGTTCGGGCCATGATATCGACTGAAGAACGACTCTGAGAGCTATAAGAATGATCTTGAGGGTGCCCCGCCCTTGTCGCGTTGTTTGCGACAGGGTGGGGGTTTCCTTCGCGCTGACCAGATGCGCGTCGCAGCATTTCACGATAGTGTTCCGCCCCGATTTTTTGCCGCTGCCAATGCATACCGGCGCTTTGCCCGTCGTAAACTTGCATGCGGTACATGCCAACATTCCGCTTACCGGTCGTCGGATCGCGTGTGACAACGCAAGGTAGCGTGATGAATCGGCCTGCATCTTGTGGCCAGCATTTCAGAATCGGCAAGTTGTTAAGGTCAAAGTTGCTTTTCCGAACGACCTCTTTACATGGGCCCGTTGAAACCGTCTTGGGGAAGAACTTTCCCATCTCGGCCAGCATGGGAAGCATTTTGATCTTGTCCAGGAATCCTTGCGGCGACTTCACGTCCATGAACTGCCGAATGCGATCGGCGACTTCATCGAGTGAATCCACTTCGAGCGCCATGCGCATGCGCCGCTCGGAGCCAAATTGATTGATGAGCACCGGAATCTGGCTGCCTTTGGGATTTTCAAAGAGCAGCGCTGGGCCGCCTGGTTTCAATGTGGCGTGGGCGCCCTCGCCCGCGAAACTTCCCTTTGAAACACGATCGGTGATCTCGGCGATTTCGAGAACCGGATCTACTTCACTCTTAATTCTTTTCAGGTCGCCTGCGCGTTCGAGCGCAGCAATCCAGTCGCGTAGGTCGTTGTAGGCCAAAGGGCTCCTCGGGATCGGCAGTCGGATCGGTGATCAGATAAGCGTGATCAGATAAACGATCAGAAGCGCGATTATATATAATCCCGAGTCCTTAGCCTGTAGCAGCATTCGCGGCCTGGAGTTTTGGCAAGATGGAGAACTTTCCTCGATTCGATCTGCGAGGCAAGACCGCACTGGTGACCGGCGCCGCGCGTGGCCTGGGGCGCGCAATCTCGCTGGCCCTCGCCCACGCCGGCGCCGACGTCGCGCTCGGCCTTCGGAACATGAGCACGGGCAGCGATTTGGTACGAGAAATCGAAAAGCTCGGACGGAAAGTATTGCCGCTGCAAATGGATATGTCGAAGCTCGAACAGATTCCGACCGCGGTCACTCAGGCGGCTTCGCGTTTCGGCAAGCTCGATATCCTGGTCAATAACGCAGGAATCGCGCCGGGGAACCTGGCGGAAAACGTTACGGAAAAAGATTTCGACGCCACCCTTGCAATCAATCTAAAAGGCACGTTTTTTACGAGTCAGGCAGCGGGACGAATCATGATCCACCAGAACTATGGGCGCATCATCAATATGAGTTCGCAAGCAGGATTTGCGGCGCTGCCAACCGAGAGCGTTTACTGCATGACCAAAGCCGGCATCTCTCACCTGACAAAGTGTCTGGCGGTCGAATGGGGCAAGTACAACATTAACGTCAATGCAGTGGCTCCAACTTTTATTCATACCCCGGGAACGGAAGAATATCTTGCGGTGCCCGCAAATCGTGCCGATACCGTTGAACGAATCGCCGCATTACACCGAATAGGCGAGCCCATGGAAGTGGCCGGCGCGGTCGTGTTCCTCGCTTCTGACGCAGCTTCGCTCATCACCGGCCACACCATGCTGATCGACGGCGGCTGGACCGCTCGTTGATCGCCTGAGTAGTCAGAGCTCATGCCTCCTAGTTCTGCACGGGATATTAGTCGGAGTTCGATGTCCGGGTTCGTTCAAACCCCATTCTTCTTCCTGTAATAAGATGATCGAAACTTCAAAACCTTAGGAGCGCCATGGCTGAGCCAACTTACGAAGAATTGAAAGCGAAACTTGCAGAACTGGAAAAGCAGCAAGGCCCGCGTCGCACTGGCAGCCTGGAATTCCGCGTCGGAGAAAAGGGCGGCGTAAGCGTATATGGTCTGGGACGTTTTCCTGTCACTTTGTACTACGAGCAATGGAAGCGGCTGCTCGATGCCGCTGAGAAACTGCGCGAATTTCTGGAAGAGAACAAATCCAAGTTGAAATTGAAGGAACAGTAGTCCCCGACGCCTATGTCGAAGCCAAAGGTTCCAGGCACAAAAGCACCCAAGACAAAAACCACGAAGGTACCGGGTGCGAAGGCGGACGCGGCTGGCAAAGACACCGAAGCTGCAGCGCGACTGTTCCGCGACCAAGCGGCCTGGTCAGCCTGGCTAGGGAAAAACCATCGTGCCTACAGCGGCATTTGGTTGCGGTTGGGAAAGAAAAATTCCGGCCTGAAATCGGTCACGTACGCGGAAGCGGTCGAAACCGCTCTCTGCTATGGATGGATCGACGGTCACAAGAGACCAGAGAGCGAGCAGGCCTGGCTGCAGAGATTCTGCCCGCGATCGGCAAAAAGCATCTGGTCTAAAATCAACCGTGAAAAGGCAGTGGCATTGATTGATGCCGGACGGATGACGCGTGCCGGCCACGAGGCAATTCAACACGCCAAGAGCAACGGACGCTGGGAATCGGCTTACGATTCGCCGAGTCGCGCCGCGGTCCCTGACGATCTCCAGGCAGAGCTCGATGCAAATGCGCGGGCAAATGCGTTCTTCAAAACTTTAGACAGCACTAATCGTTACGCGATTCTGTTTCGAATTCAGACTGCGAAGAAACCGGAAACCCGGGCCCGTAACATTCAGAAATTCATCGCCATGCTCGAGCGACGCGAAACAATCCACTGAGAAGCAAAGCGCTCACCCGAACAATCTCATCTGCAAGTCTTTTGGTTGAATTCGCAGAGACTTATTCCAACCCGAGTCTTTCCTGATCCCATATTTTTCGCGCAGGCGTCCGAACAACTCCGAAATCCTCTTCCGGTAGGGCGCCGGCAAGAAGGCCCGGTCTTTGAATCGTTGCTGATACTCCGGCACAAGCTTAGGGAAATTCTCTCGCAAAAATGGCATAAACACCGCCGCCGAACACGGTTTCAAAAACAATGGATTGGCATAAACGTAATTGGCTCTGGCTTCCGCCGCGCCGCGCACCACAGCTTCCAACTGCTTGGGCGAATCCGTAATTCCGGGCAGCACGGGCGCGCAGATTACCCCAGCGCCGATTCCGGCTTCCCGCAGCTTCCGCAATGATTCCAACCGCAGGTCCGGGCGCGGGGCTCGCGGTTCTAGAATTCTGGCCAGCTCGGTATCAGTAGTCGTTACCGTGAAATTTACGAAAATTTCATTTCGCTCCGAGATTTGCTTCAGCACGTCAATGTCTCGTGCGACCAGCGCCGACTTTGTGACGATGCCCAGCTCCAGTCCCGAATGCCTGGCAAACTCTTCCAAAATCCCCCGAGTGATCTCCAGCTTGCGTTCGATCGGCTGATAAGGGTCGGTGGCCGTGCCGATTGCTATCTGCTCCCCCGTTTTTACTTTCCGAATTTCCTGACGCAAAAGGTCCGCCGCATGCTGCTTAGCATAGATTTTCTGCTCGAACTCAATGCCGTCGCGCATCTCCATGAACTCATGCGTGTAGCGCGCGTAGCAATATTTACAGGCGAACTCACATCCGCGATAGGGATTGATGGTCCAGGTGAATGGCATCTGCCGCCGGGTCACACAGCGGTTCAGCAATGAACGAACAGGGAGTCTGAAGTATTCAACTTCATGCCCCTGGCGAATGTTTTCTCCGTGCGAGGCGAGACGGGCAATTCCCACAAGACGTGATGAGCTTTCGGGGAGCAGCGGAAGAGAAGACATGACATGTTCGCCTTTTCTTCGCTATTGTAGCACCGGCGAACCGCCGGCAACGAACTTCTTTTTTAGTATTTGGTTGGGATCAGTGAGCGGGAATAGTCCAGAATGCCGGCTCAGGCGGCTTTCCGCTCCTCCCAGGGATCCGGCATCGCCTTGATGCATTCGTCCTGCTTATCGCGGAAAATGCGCTGGGTTTCCGGCGCCTCTTCCAAACTGAATCTGTGTGTGATTACAAACGACGGATCGATATCGCCCCGCTGAACATGCTTCAGCAATTTCTCATAAATTCACCGGTATGGGATTTGGAATTTGATTATTTTTTCTGGCCGCCCGCTGATCCAGCGACGAAAGCCAGGATTCGGTAATTGGAGTTGTACTGTCCGCGCCTTTCGCCTTGCCCTGTCCCAGATCTCCGGGCTCGGGAAGAGCGCGACTCACAACGGCAGAGGCTGCCGCACTAACTCCTGGAAATAGGGCATGTAGTTTGACCGCCAGTTTCGCCGGGATTGAGAGAATGAGTTCCGATCTTCCGTACTCGCAGGCGCGCACAACTTGTCGCGCGGCGCGGTCGGCGCTCATCGACAAGCCGGGCGCAGAGTCGCTGAGTAGAAACCATGTGTACTCCGCACGGTGCTTTCCCTTGAACTCAGCGTTGCGCGGGCTGCCGGTGCGCATCAATCCCGGATAGACCGTCGTGACGTACACGTTGTCTCTTATTAGTTCAGCACGCAGACCTTCGGAAAATCCTGAGAGCGCGAATTTGCCGACGCTGTACGGCAGAAGATGAGGAACGCTGATTTTCCCGCCAATCGAAGAAATATTTACGATTCTCCCGCTGTGCCGCTTACGCATTCCGGGAAGTACTGCCAGCGTTGCATGCAACGGTCCCCAGAAAAATACTTCGAGCGACTCCCGGTATTCGTCCTCCGTCATCGTGTCCATCGGGCCGACGGTGATCGTTCCCGCGTTATTGACCAAAACGTCGACCTCGCCGAGTTCCTGGCGAACATCGCGGATAGCTTCCTTGACCTGCTTCTCATCGCGAATGTCGCATGGCCGGACGAAAACCGTCCCCATTCCGGCCAGTAGTTGGCGCGCACGCTCCAGGGCCTCAGGTTCGCGGGCCAGCAGAGCGACTTTCGCGCCACGGCGCAAAAATACGCGCGCCAATGCCAGTCCAAGACCCCGCGACCCACCGGTGATCGCTACCACTTGATCGTTGAAGCGATAGCGGCGCGCCTGGCGGAATCCCCAGTAAGCGAGACCAAGTCCAGCCACGGCTCCAGCGCTCAGCCCCACGCTAGCGCCTCCAACCACCGCGGCAGCGAAAATTGCTTTTCGAATAAGCGAGCGAGTTAGGTTCATAGCGACGACCGCAAACCGGAGCGGACCTGGACCGGTGTTATGAGGACCGGACTTTCGTCATCAGGATCTGGAAAATCTGGTTCAGGTTCTTTGGTTCCGGGCTGGTGCGGAGTTTTCGGTTCATCATCTTCGCCCGGTGGGTGCTTACTCGCATTGGTCAGAAAATTCATACGACAATCCACTCTAGTTACAAATGGACTCGTCATGCATCAGATGACGACTGTACACACCCTAAGGAGAAAGGGTAAACAAGCTAAGCGAAGAGCACATCCGGAGTTGCTGCCAATTGAGTACACGCGATTGAAAGTCTTATGCGGCGCGCTGCTTTTTGATAGGGGCAGCTGCGACTCGCAAATCAGCGATGAAAGCCTGCTTCTGCGTTTGTCTCGATTTCTCATCTTGCGCACGCAAGATCGATGAAGGATGCACCGTTGCCATCACATACGGCGCAAGCGGCGACGAGACAAATTTTCCCCTGTCGCGCATTACGCTGAATTCTCCTCCGAGCAGCGCTTGTGCTGCGGTAGCGCCCAGGCAAACGATCACCGGCGGACGCGTCACCGCGATCTCGGCATCCAGCCAGGGGCGGCACGCCTTGATTTCCGTATAACGCGGTTTCTTGTGAATACGGCGTTTGCCACGTTCCGCGGGTGTCCAGCTAAAATGCTTTACCGCGTTGGTGATATACACTTCGTCACGGCTAATGCCTGCGGCCGCCAATGCTTCATCGAGCACGTGTCCCGCGGGCCCAACGAACGGGTGCCCACCGAGGTCTTCTTTGTCACCCGGTTGTTCCCCGATCAGCATCATCGACGGACGCGAGGCACCCTCGCCAAACACAGTTTGGGTGGCATTTTTCCAGAGATCGCACGCTCTACAACCTTTCGCTGCTTGTCGAAGATTATCGAGAGTGGGTTTCTTAGCAATTAAAGGCGTCGCATTGCCTTGTCTTTTGGCCTGCGACTGGGTCCGCGATGGCATATTGCTGAGATGAGCCGCAATCGTCGGCCATTTGCCTCTCCCTTCCTGAATTGGTTTTTGGAGCTAGCCGGCCCTCGCCCGCATCTAAGCTCTCAAGTGCCGTAGAAACCCTACAAAAATACAGTCGACACTGTATTGGACAATTAGGGTTTTAGCTGTAAGTTTTGTTCGGCTCTGAGTACGAATTGGGAACGTGAGTAGATGCTTGCATACTGTGCGAATGAAGGCTGCAGTCGCCCCTTGCACTCCTTTTCGGAAGGGCGTTTGTTTCAGTTCGAGGTAGTCTCGATCTCCGTGGCTGCGAGTGACGAGAAATGTGCTCCTTTTGATGAGCACCCGCTGCGGCAAACGTTGCACTTGTGGCTTTGCGGTCGTTGCGCGTCCACCATGACCCTAGTGCTTGAGCCGGCCCGCGGAGTGAAAGTTGCTTCGCTCGAGGAACGCGGCAAACAAACACGCGAACTAACGACGACTGGCATGAATGTGCCCAGTGCGAAAGAGTGCTAAGCTGCTACTCGGAGTGCGAGAGACTGGCCGTCGTGATTTGCGAAAGTAAAAATTACGCTGATTCCGACGGTCGCAATCGGTTTTCCTATCTGGACTTATAGTTTTTAGTTTTGGCAATTAAGGATGCAGCGTTCTAGTTCGCGAATTCAAAGTAGCTGCCGTTTCTATCCAGGTTAGACGGGAGGTGCAAGATGGGGACATTCAGGATTTTAATCGCTGACGATCATGAGGTGGTTCGCAAGGGATTGATGGCGCTGCTTCAATCCCAGCATGACTGGCAGGTCTGCGGCGAAGCCGGTGACGGGCGTGAAGCAGTTGACAAAGCACAGCAACTCAAGCCCGACGTGGTTATTCTCGATATCGGAATGCCGGGTCTGAACGGCCTTGAGGCGACTCGCCAGATCCTGAAGTCTAATCCGCAGGCACGCGTGTTAATTCTCACCCTGCATGATTCCGACCAGGTGGTGCGCGAAGTCTTGAACGCCGGCGCGCGCGGCTTTCTGTTGAAATCCGACGCTGCCCGCGATCTTGTGGCAGCCGTCGAAGCGTTGCGGCGCGACAAGACCTATTTCACTTCAAAAGTTGCCACCATGGTCCTCGAGGGTTATTTGAAGGGCGGAACCCCGGGCGCGCCCATACCGACCGCCGGTCGCAACCGGCTGACCCCGCGCGAGCGCGAGATCGTACAATTACTGGCTGAGGGCAAGAGCACCAAAGAAGTCGCGGTCGCGCTTGGATTGAGTGTGAAGACCGCGGAAACTCACCGCTCAAACATTATGCGCAAGTTACAGTTGCATTCGGTGAGCGATCTGGTGCTCTATGCGGTGCGCAATAACATTGTGCACGTTGTGCAGGCAGGAATCGAGTAAGTCGAAAGATTTAAGACAAAAGAAAAATGGCAGCCGCTATTCGCGGCTGCCATTTCAATTTTGCGCATTAAGCAGCGGGCTTTTTGCGCGAAGTGGTTTTCTTCTCGCTTCCCTGCTCTGCCGCGACATTGATGCCCTCGGCTAGTTCGGTCAGCTTGGCGTCGGTTTCCTTCTCTTCCTGTAAGGTCTGTTCGAGTAAGGAAACGGCTTCTTGCTGGCCCAGCAGATTGGCGAAGGTACGCGCAGTGCCGTAACCGGCAATTTCGTAATGCTCTACGCGTTGAGCTGCGGCAATGATGGCAGCATCTTTCACGTCTTCATTACTGATGTCTTCCTCGAGCGTCTCGCTGCCCTCTTTGATCAGGCCTTCCATAGCTTTGCACTTCTTGCCTCTCGCCTTTTCGCCAAGTTGTTCAAATATTTGCTCTATGCGCTGCGCATGTCCTTTGGTCTGTTCAAGGTGCTCTTCGAAACCATGGCGCAGTTCTTCTGAGTTGGCGCCTTTCGCCATTTTAGGAAGCGCTTTAATTAGTTGGTTTTCCGCGTCATACAAATCGCGGAGCTGTTCGACAAACAGGTCATTCAAAGATTCAACGGCCACGTTATCCTCCCGGAAGAAATTGGATTGTTTAAACGATGAGCGGAAGTTTCAAATTTCGCTCGATTTGACTTTCCCTTAACTTCTTCCACCCGGGCCAGGTTTGAGGCGAGAAGCAGGTGCCGACGCTATCGTGTGCCGGCGCCTGCTCGAAAGGTAGGGAAGTTGAGGGCAACTTTCATAAGGCTGAGAATAGGCTGTGCCAGCTATAGTCACAATCCTGCGAACTCTGTAATTCTTCTGAGGACTTTCCTGTAGCAGAGAAGATGTGTTTCGTATCCAGCGAAATCGCTTCTGCCTGACAATCTCGACGGACAATCTATTCATTAGTACATGCGGACTTTCCTGTAGCACCAAAGATTCACGCCGCGGTCCGGGAAAATCCATTTTGTAGCCGTCGTTGTCTGAAAGGTGGCGAAGAACCTGCAACGACACCCCTAGAAGCGTCCCCACGGGCCCTCATGCCGGAAAAATTTCCAGAATTCGTGAAAAACCTTCCGCACCCGCGTCAATTCTGCTCGTTTTGCGAATCACGTCAAACTTCTTGCGGGTCAAAGCGGTACAGGAACGTCTGTTATCGGATACAGACCTCACCGGATAGACCATTTGCACGAAGAACTCTACCTTCATAACTGTGACTACGGCTAATCCAGATCATCGCAAAGCCACGAACGACAGGCGTTTTGAAAGGAGAGCCCCAGTGACCACCACCGACACCAACGCTCTAGCACGATTCGAGTCCGACCTAGACCTAGTGAAGCGCGCCCAATGCGGCGATGCTGATGCGTTCGCTTCTTTATTTCATGCGCACAAAGCAAAAGTTTATTCCGTGTGCCTCCGCATGACCAACAACACGGCCGAGGCTGAAGACCTCACCCAAGATGCATTCCTGCAGGTATTCCGTAAGCTTGCTACATTCCGTGGCGACTCTGCATTGTCCACATGGCTGTATCGCATAGCAGTGAACACCGTGCTCATGCACTTTCGCAAGAAAGCGCTGCGCCAGGTTTCGCTTGACGAACCCTATAGCCAGGACGCGAAAGTCGTCCGCCGGGAATACGGTAGCCGTGATGACCGTTTGACCGGATGCGTCGACCGCATCGCGCTCGCCCGCGCCATTAAAGAACTTCCTGACGGCTATCGGACCATCTTCTTATTGCATGAAGTGGAAGGTTACGAGCACCAGGAAATCGCTGAACTGCTCGACTGTTCGGTGGGAAATTCCAAGTCCCAGCTCCACAAGGCAAAGCTTCGCATCCGTGAATTACTTGGACGCACATTGCAGGAAAACGAAGCAGCGGTCAGCCGGACCCAACGTTCTCGGGCCCGGAGAGAAGCTGTGCGTTGGAGCTCAGAGGAACTGACTCGTGATTTTCCGCGCTCGGTCTTTCCGGTGGTTTCGCAAATTCCAGCGAGTAATGCCGCCTGATCCTGGGTTCTAACTCTGTACGCAGGCACGGCTGTTTATAGAACGGAGAGAGCAAAGTGCACATTGGCGCAATCCTAACGTTGGCGGCACGAAGCGGAAATGACGCTGATTCCGCGGAGTCCTCCAAGGGCAGTAACCGCAGACGTAAGCGGTTTCTCACCAACGTCCCAGATGCGAAGCTTGAGATTCTGGGTAAGAGTCTGCTGGATCGAACCGTCAGCAGGCTCGGACAGGTGGGCATTGAGTCGACTAGCGTAATTCCTGAAGGCTCCAATCTCACTCAGTTACTGCCAACTCGTTCGAATATTTCGAACGATTTCATTTCCGCATGGGAAAAATCGGTTGCGGATTATGTAAGACAAGGTATCGATACTCTTCTGCTGCTGCGCACCAGCACTTACAGCGACTTGAATTTTGAAGATCTCCTGCGCTTCCACAACGACCGTGGGTCGGCATTGACCCAGGTATATGCAGCCGATAGTTCCTTGGATGTAGCAGTCGTCAACGCAACTCTCCTCCGCCACACGGATGGGGCCTATCGAAAGATGCTCAGTTCTCTGATTCCCGAGCAGGAACGTTTTTACTACGACGGTTATGTAAACCGATTGCGTAAGCCGCAGGATTTTCGCCGGCTGATCGACGACGCGTTAGCTGGCGACTGCAACCTGCGACCTGTCGGGACCGAAGTCGGTCCTGGAATATGGTTTGGGCAAGAGGCCGAGGTCGACGATTCGTGCACAATCGAGGGGCCGGCATTCATTGGCGCCGGCACACGTATCGCCGCGTGCTGCTCCGTTAGCGGCGGAAGCGCCATTGAACGCAATTGTGAAGTAGATTGCGGTACCACTGTTGAAGAGTCATGGATCCTGCAGGAAACATATGTCGGGCTTGGCCTCAACGTGCGGCGCTCGATTGTCAGCAATCAAAAAATGTTTCATCTCGATCGCAAAACTGAGGTCGCGATTAGTGATTCCCGACTGATTCGCGCGACAAAATCGTTTTCGCTGTCGGGAGCGGGAGCGTCGTTGTTAAGTAAGTTTCAGTCAGCAATGTAGGCGTTCATATTTTGTAAACCTGTTATTCACAATTCGCATCTGTATAGGAGAAAGGTAAAAGTACGGCAAGGCACGACAAGCAAGAACAAATAAATGGATTTAAGTTTCTGCACAGCGTTGCAGGACCCAGGGGAAGGTGACATGAATACGCAGTCCGCAATCATGATTAAGTTGCCAGAAGCGTTCGGGGGCAAAGAGGCGCGCAGGCTTGGGCGGGAATTGAAAAGCAGGATCTCAAACGAATCGCCTCGCATAGTGGTGGATTTTTCGCGCGTGCGCGAGATGGATCTCGCGGGCCTCGAAGGTTTGTTGGATTGCATGGAAACAGTAGCCAGGAATGATGGAGCTGTGCAACTCGGAGAAATGTCCCCTGAGGCGGCAGTTTTCCTTGAACTTACGCGGATGGATCGCCTCTTTCAGAAATTCCCCGTTTTCGACGCGAGCTTTGCTTCGGAACTGGCGAACGAAAGCAGCGAAAGCGAAGTTGTCGCTGCGGACAAAGTCGGTCAACCGCAACCCGTGGCTGCGTGAGCGCACGCCACGGCGGAGGTTTCATGAATCGGATCGTTTTTCGGGCAACGGTCTGTCTATTAGTTTTTCTGTTGAGCATTACGGCAGAGCCGCTTTTCGCTCAGCAACAGACGCAGCCGGAACAGCCTGCACAGAATTCGACCCAGCCACCAATTGAGCTGCCGGAGAATCCTGGTAGGTCTTCGACCCCGGCTCCCACTGCGCCTGCTCCTCAAAACACCGCTCCGCCGGCCGCACCTCAACCCAGCGGCACCGCAGTTGCTCCTGCCGTGCAGGTGACGGGAAGCGCGGCATCGAAGCCCGCCGGTGTGGCAATTGCTCCGCCTAAACAGCGACGGGTTCGTACTTGGCTTATCCGCTTCGGCTTTATTGCCGGTGCAGGAGTGGCTCTCGGCACCGTGGCAGCCTTATCAGCTGCAAGCCCAGGGCGAGTTCCCAATGCCCCGGGACACTGATTTTTGCACTTAGTTCTTGATTTTTGTTCGGAAGGAAATAGTTCTTGGCTCCCCTACTGATTACTTTCTCTGGGATTGATGGCGCAGGCAAGAGCACTCAAATTGATAAACTGCGCGAGTACTTGAAACAGCAAGGCCTTTCCGTTCGCACTTTGACTTTCTGGGACAACGTCGCAGTTTTCTCATCGTTGCGCTCCGGTTTCAGCCGCAAAGTTCTTCAAAGCGATGGGAATGTCGGCTCGCCCGACAAGCCCGCTAATCGCAACGATAAAAACACCCGGTCATTTCCCCTTCTCGCCGGAAGATCGTTACTTCATTTGTTGGATGTATTTCGTCTGCGTCAGATTGTTCGCCGCGAGCGCGCCACCGGCCGCGGTGTAATTGTTTTCGATCGCTACATATACGATCAGTTGGCCGCTCTGCCCATGCGGCATTGCCTGGCTCGCGCTTACGCGCGATTTGTTTTGTTCCTGGCCCCCAAAACCGACGTCTCCTATTTGCTAGACGCGGTGCCGGAAGAAGCTCGCGCCCGAAAACCTGAGTATCCGATTGAGTTCATGCGGCAATATCGCAGCTCATATCTCGAGTTGCGGCGGTTTGCTCCACTGACGCTGATCTCAGCCGGTGATCCCGATAGTGTTCACGCGGCCATCATCGCGCGCTTGAACGCCGCGGCGGTTTATCCCGTTCAGCCCCAGGTGGATTCCACCGTGGCGGCCTGAGCTGGATTCAGGTTTTTAACCCATTCAACTACAGCGGTTCTGATTTTAGTGAGACCAACATCTTTATGTTCATAAACATCCAAGAATTGCGCTGCACTGATCCAGTTCGCGTTAGGACGGGAAACCCGATATGAGTACTCTCTCTCGACCCAAGTTAGGCCTCGTAATTCCGACCCTCAATGAAGCAGGAAATATTCCTGTTCTTCTTAATCGCTTGAGCGCCGCAGTTGAAAACGCGCCGGTGGATTGTGAATTCATCATTGTGGATGACGGCAGTAGCGACGGCACCGCTGATGTGGGCCGCCAGTGCGCCGCTCGGGACCCGCGGGTGCGAGTGTTCGTGCGAAATGGCAAACGTGGATTGGCGGGCGCCGTGATACACGGTTGGGCGCAAACTGATGCGGAGCTTCTGGGCGTGATCGATGCCGATCTGCAACATCCGCCGGAGCTTTTGCCCGAGCTTCTTGCCCCAGTCCTGAATGGAAGCGACATCGCAATCGCGAGCCGCTACGTTGAGGGAAACGGCGACAGCCTCGGCGAGTGGAACAAGTTCCGTGTTTTCGTCTCCCGCTGCAGCACGCTGCTTGCGACCGCGCCGCTTCGCGGTCGCGGCCTCAAAGTCAAAGACCCGCTCGCCGGATATTTTGTTGTGCGCCGTGGGTGCATAGACCATCTTAAATTGCAGCCAGAAGGTTTCAAGATTCTGCTTGAAATCCTGGTTAAAGGGAACATTCGAAAGACCGCCGAAGTCCCATATCAGTTCGCCACTCGTCAATCTGGAAAAAGCAAAGCGGACATAAAAGTTGCGCTGCACTACTTCACTTTGCTGGGGAAGTTATCCCGTTATGCCATCTTCGGACAGGGGCAGTAATGAAAATTTGTCTGGTAACGTCTTTTCCCCCGAGCCGGGACGCATTAAACGAGTACGGGTACCACATTGCCAGTGAGCTTCAACGTATTCCCGGCATCGAGCTCACCATCCTCGGCGATGAGTTTTCTCCGGTTCAGCCTGAGCTCGATGGCTTTTCGGTAAGCCGCTGCTGGAAGTTTAATTCTCTGAACAATCCGTGGCGGCTGTTGCGTGCCATAAAACAACAAAAGCCCGACGTCGTCTGGTTCAACCTGGGTTTTGCCAGTTTCGGTGGCACCCCGTCTTCTGCGTTCATGGGAATTGCGACACCCGCTCTGGCGAGAATGGTGGGTTTTTACACGCACGTCACCCTACACCAATTGATGGAGACGGTGAATCTGGACGATGCCGGAGTACGATTCCCTTTGCTTTACCAGTGGGGCGGAGTTCTGGCCACTCACCTCGTTCTGTTCGCCAACTCTGTCTCTGTTATGCTGCCGGCGTATCGCAGCGTGTTGGTAGAAAAATATGGACGCGGCTCTGTTTACGTACGGCGGCACGGAATTTTTTCAGCGCGGCCGGAATATCCAGACCTGGCGTTACGTGGAAACCCGGAACACCGCATTCTGGCCTTCGGCAAATGGGGGACCTATAAGCGCCTGGAACCGATGATCGAGGCCTTCAAGGAAGTGGCGCGTGGGATTCCTGATGCCCGCCTGATCATCGCTGGAACAGATCATCCCAAGACGCCCGGGTATCTGCAGTCGATCCGCGAGAAAGTGGCGTCACGCTCTGACATCATCTTTACCGGATACATTGCGGAAGAAGATATACCCCAACTATTCCAAAGCTCCAGCGTGGCAGTATTACCCTATACTTCCTCGGCTGGCTCCAGTGGAATTGCGCACTTGGCGTGCACTTATGGAGTGCCGATTGTAGCTTCTGATATTCCTGACTTCAGACGCCTGGCCGATGAGGAAGGTCTGGCGATTGATTTCTTTCCGCCAGGAAAGATCAACGAATTAGCGCGACACCTGACTAGCCTTCTGCAGAATCGAGACCGTCAGATCGAAATGGCAATGCAAAACGTATCGGCCGCATTGCGCATGAGCATGCCGGAGATTATTCGGCAGTACCTGCGCACCTTCGAGTTGCGGCGGGAGCTGGAGCAGATGCGTTCACTTTCTTCGTTGCGCAAAATTCCGCGCTGGATGCCGCTGCGCGATTTGTTGGTACGCCGCAATGCGCGAAAGACGCTTTTACGCTCGGAGGCAAACAACGGACCACCGTCGGTTGCCGCACTCGCCAGTGGGTCAGAATCGGCTCATGTGGTCTATATGGCTACGCCGGCTCCGGCCGGGAGCAAACATCGCCGGACCGGAACCGAGTAGCCATTCGCGCTGAGGCCTAGAAACACGGGAATGACGGCGTGGCGCTTCCCTTCACCAGTTGATTAAAGATCGTCCTCTGCTGAACTTTGTAGGTTCCCGACTCCAAACGGTAGTGCACCCACTGCACCAGCCCGTACTTTTGCGCTAAGTAGTATTCTTCTTTGTCGCCACAATTGGCGTAGTTCGTATTGCAGTTGTAGCGGTAACTGGCGACCAATACCTGCAAACTGCTCGGCAGCATTCCACCTAACGAAACCCCGTAAGGTCCCCAAACCTGGTTGACTCCCTTCAGCAGGGTCTGGGTGGTGTAGTGACTGCAATCCGTATAAGTTTGATAAGAAGTATCGGGGACATAAATTGTGGAGCCTGGGAAGCCCGCTTTTGCGCAACGTGGAACCAGAGGCAAGTTCGTATTGTGCGCAAACTTTTTGAAGGTGCGCGGATTGGTCCAGTTATACTCCGTAATCCACAGATAGATGTAGTTGCTGTCGAAAAGCTGAATGTCCCACGGTGTGCCATTCGCGCCTTTCGTCCAATAAAATTTCCCGCTCCCGATATTCGTGTAAAGCGGGTTTGCGGTTCCCGCCACGTGGTAGCTGCCCCTCAGATTGGAATCCAGTGTCATCCAGTCCAGCATGTCATACGTTCCAGATGGACAGCTCATAGTGCTTTCAGCTTCAGCTTTTACACTTAATCCCATCAATCCCAGAAGCGATAGACACACTACTGCGAGCCACGTACTTTTCCTCATTGCCCCTCCGCGATATAGGGTCGGAACGTGAACCTAGCGGTTCACATGTCTTCAGAACCCTGAGTAGTTGATGGATGGAGCTTAAGGTATGCGGAAGATCGTCGGCAATCAGATGAAAGCCTTAACTGAACACACGAAGGTACTCTTTCTCAACAGGCTTTCAACCAAGTGTGATGTTCATTATTGCGGTGGGCGGGGAACGTTGTTTTCAACTGGTGCATTGTCGAGTGGAGGTCGTGGGACCTGTGAGCTGGGAGGTTGCGTCTGTGGCAATGTCACGGGTGTATTGTCGCGACGCCGCAAAACGATAGGCGCGTGATTGCGTCGCTTGGCTTCGGCCTCCGCTTGCAAATCAGCCTCACTGGCTTGCGAATTCGTGCCCGCGACTTGCCCAACTGCTTCGCCGACCATTTCATGGTGGCTGGCAGCGCTCACCGGAGCACTGGCCTCTTCTCCATGTTGCGCAGAAGAGTAGAACTCGTTCGCGGTTTCTTCATCGCCCGACGCTTCCGAAACGAAACCCATATTGTTTAGCGAGAATGCACTCTGCGGATCGAGCTTGTAGGCGTCGCGGAAATCCTGATATGCCTTCTCGTTCTGATTGTGGTTCAAAGCTGAGACACCTTCCACATTCAAGCGCGCCGCTCTGTCCTGATTGCTCTGTTGGGACTCGAGACGGGCGCGAACAGCCTGCTCATTCTTGAAGGCGACATCGCTGATCGGTTTGCCCCGCCAGCGCGGGTCAAGCGAAACTACAATCGGCTCCGACGAGTGGGTGATCGAAGCGTCGTTATAAAAACGCAACGCCGACTCCAGATCTCCCTGCTTCTCCATGGCAAAGCCCAGATTGTTCAGCGTGAACGGATTTCGGGGATCCAGTTTCAGCGTGTTGCGCAGCACGTCTTCGGCTTCCTGGCTTCTTCCCTGTTCCAGCAGGGTCATCGCCTCAATGTTGCCGCGATTCACTCGTAGTTCCAGGTTGCCGTAGGATCCGGTGACATCGCTTAGCTTTTTGCCTTCGAGGTTGCGAGTGCTGGCCAGTGCGATTACAGTCTCAGAGTTGTTCTCTTGAGCAGCGAGCTGGTAATAACGCTGCGCCCGGTCGATTTTGCCCTGCAATTCAGAAATGTATCCCAGATTATTGAGCGTGAAGGGGTCATCGGGATCAATCAGGTACGCCCGGTAGAAAAGCTGCTGCGCTCTTTCGAGGTGGTGATGTCGGATCTCTTTGACGCCCTCGATATTGAGCTTTTGCACCGGCGTGGACTCAGAGCGCTTTGGAATCGTCACCCTGACGCCCGCCGCTTGCGCCAAGGACACGCATAGCAGCACCACGACAAAGGGCGTAAATACTCGGCATTTCGCTGATAAACGCATGAGGCTGTTAAAGCTTGAATACGAATGCTTTGGATGCAAATCCAGCAGTTCGCGTTTACCTGTTTGAACCCAGCAACTCTGGCTACCCGATGGGCTTTCACAGCATCCAAAGGCCGAGCACAACCATGCGCAGAATTTCCGCTTTTGTATCTGTCGTTTTCGGAGCCATCCTTGCCGTTAGCGCAGTTTTTGGGCAAAGTCAGGGGGGCTTTACAAGCGGCGCTTCCCCAGCCCCTCCCCAAGCTCCAAATAGCACCCCGAGTGCAGCGCGGCGCAGCGAGGATTATGACCCGCTTCTGGACTTGCCGCCGCTGAAGCACAACACTGTGACGCTGATCGGCGGAGTTGTTGTCAGTCTCGACGAGGTCATGAACCACATGGTGCTTCAGCCTTTCGGCACAAAGCAGAAACTGCAAGTCCATTTTGATACCCGCACGAATTTCTATATGGATGGCAAGCCGATCACTGAGCGCGAGGTAAAGCAGGGGCAAAGGGTGTATTTAGACACCCAGTTGAACGGCGACAGGGTCTTCGCCAGAACAATTTGGATTCGTACATCCGCCGAGAGCGGCGTTGGGCGCGGGCAGATCATGGATTTCGATCCCGGCCACAGAACTGTCACTGTCCGTGACGAGCTTTCGAATCAGCCGCTGCGGCTTCAGCTCGCGCCGAACGCGACCATTCGGAAAGGAAACGAGCCAGGCTCCGAGAGCGATCTCGTCCAGGGCGCACTCGTCGCCATCGAATTTGGCGCTCAAAGAGAGCTGCGCGCCATCACAGTGCTCGCCTCCCCGGGCTCCACATTCGCCTTCGCAGGAAAAGTCACCTACGTGGACCTCTCGCAAAAGCTGATCGCCATTGATAACCGCAGCGATGGCAAAAAATATGATGTCTCTGTGGAAGCGATTGCCCCTAGCGTATTGCGCCAGGTACGGCAAGGCGAGGACGTATCCGTTTCTGCCGTATTCGATGGCGAACGCTATTCAGCCCGGAGCGTGGATTTGGCTGCGACCCAATCTCCGCAGTAGCGGACCTGGCACAGAAGGCTCCGTCTGAAACCCGACGTAACCGCTCACAATCTGTTTATGCCTGTGGTTTCGCCGGTTCGGCATCGCCTGATTCATCCAACACTTCAGCGGAAATCTCAGCGGCAATCTTACGCCGATGTTTCAAGTAGTAGGTGATGGTATTTTTCGCGTAACGCCAGAGCGTCGAAACATCGGTCTGGTACCAGCAACACTCAGCCATGTGGGGCGAGAATCCGCATAGATAACGAAAACGCCGGTGAACTTCGTCCGGAGTGCCCAGTGATGCCGCGGTCATGCGATGATTGCCTTCGATGATGGTGAGCGGCGTGGCATTATCGATTGTGATCAGTATGACCGAGCTGAATACAGAGTTCTGTTTCATCTCCATGCTGAGCGATCGGAGCTTTTCGATGAAAGCGTCACTTGAATTGGAAAGAATGCGACCACGTATCCGATCCGCAGTCTCAGGAAGCAGAAAACTCGGCACTCCGTATCGCAACCACTGATTTCGAGGAAAAACCCGCATGCGATTTACGTCCAGCGGGCTCAGCTCCACCTCCCACCATTCAGTGTCAACTGGAAGCTCCCGCCACAGTCTTCCCCGCCGGCGATACAGCAACGCTCGCCGCACAATATTCTCCCGCTCGTTGGAGAAATCCGGATGACTGACCATTTGCGTGAAACGCTCGCGATATCTAGCGAACTCACCCTGATAGAACTCACCTCGCAGGAACTCGGCGATGACCACGTTTTCATCGACTCGCCTGATCTTTCGTAATCCAGTTTGAAATCGCGGAATTACCGCCGATTCGGCCAGGGCCTCCTCAGATCTTCGCAGGAATGGCAACGAAACCACCAGCAACAAGATCATCATCAGCACTAGCTGGACCGTTATTACGCTGTGCAGCGTGTCGTGGAACAGGTATATACCAACAATGATCGCCGCGCTGAATCCGAGCTGCAGCCAGCTCACATTTCCTATCTTGCGCGAAATCTCGTAGGTCATGAGAACAACGCTCAGCGCGTAAATTGCCGTGGTCAGCGCATACAGCACCAGCAGCGACGAATAAAAATTGCGGCTCTCAGCCGGGAAACCAGAGCCCAACAAAATGTGCCACAGTCCAGGCGGCATCAGCCAGGCAGCAAAAATGAATAAGGCGGATATACCGGTGGCCAGCAGCAAAGCTGTCGTAAGCACCGCCCGACCGTCGCGTTCACTGGAACGCACGCCTGCCGAGAATGGGAACATGCTGCTCACCACTGACCACGAGAGCATGTAGACCACTCTGCCGATCAGCGCCACCGCGGCATAAACTCCGGCCTGCGTCGCGTCGAAGAAATGCTTGACCAGCACAATGTCCAGATTGTTGATGATCACCTGGCCAATGAAGAAGATGACCGCCTGAACACCTTCCTCCATGCCGGCGCGCAATGTGGCTTGCGGGACTTCTGCGAAGTGATGCCTGCGCGGTACGGCCACAAAGTACGCCACAATTACCGAGGCCGAGATCGCGCCTACCACCCCCTCCACCCCATATCCCGCTGACATCAGGACCACCGCGCCAATCAGCTTGATCACTACTTCCAAAACAAAATTCACCGCCAGAGGAACAAAATCGTATGTGCCCTGCATGAACCCGCGCCGGGTCCCAAGCGGGACGTAAAAAACCGTACCGATCGCCAGCACGCGAACCAGAAGCGGAGACGGCAGGTTCAGGTAATGGGCAATGGCCGAGCTGCTGCTTGCGAGCACCAGGCCTATGCCAAGGCCAGCCAGCCACGACCGGCGATGCAGCAGGTTGTAAATAGCGATTCGTTCAGACTCGGAATCACTTCGCGCCACGAACTTCGAGCAAAGCAGCTGGAAAGAAAGTGTGACCGATGACAGCAGCATCAGCACCGTGTAAATCACACTGGCGTGACCAAACTGCCCCGCGCCCAGTTTGTGGGCCACGGCGAAGTTGTAGATCAGGTTCATCACCCCGACGAAAACCGAGCTGACGAGCATGATTGCGCTCCCGCTCAGCACGCCGCGCCGGAGATCTTTAATTTTGTGACGGCGGTGGGAACCGTGCGGTTCAGGCGGCGGAACTAGCGCCGCTGCGGCTTCCATTCCTTCATCGGCCATGGTGGAGAATCCCTGTACTGAGTGACGCGGAGGTCGCGTTCATCAGAAGACATTGAGACGTATGATGGGCAGAAACGTGTTCCGGTTTTTCCCGTTGAAGTTATAAAAGGTCTGTTGCTGTATTCCGAAGGAAATGCGGAACGGGTAAGTTACCGATACCTCGCCAGCCCCGTCATTTACCGGTCGCTGCAGTCCCTTGGTGAACGAGGCCATCACTTCGTTGCTCACATTATTGTAAGCCGCAAAGCCTTCGCCCTTTGACCAGGTGCCAGCGGCGTGTACTGCCCAGTGCGAGGCCAACGGCCTGTAATCCAAGCGGAAGCCCGGCCGAAGGGCCTGGGCCGTCGCGAATGAGGCGTCCTGCACCCTCCAGGAACGAAGATACTCGCCCAGCACAGCAGCATTCCAAGCCGACCCGAATTTATGCTGAATTCCGAAGTAGCTGTCGGTGGTGTAGTACTCGCGAATCAGCGGCCGGAACAGAATGTCGCGCCCTTCGTATCCCACAAGCATTGAAGTTCTGCCCCATGGGCGGCCCACCTGGAATTCAATTGTGCCTGCGGCGTCCCGTGAGTGAAGATCCATCTCGGTGAACGGGCCGGCCTCGCGAATCACGCTGCCATTGATCGACACCCAGTTGCCAAACGCTCCGGTATACACATACAAAAACTGCCGAAACAGGTCCTGGTTCAGTTCCACAGGCGACGCGGAGTCCCGACGTATCGTGAACTGCACCCCCGGGTTCAAGCTGATAGCCGTCCCGAACAAATGAAACACAGGATTGATACCGGTATTGAAGCTGGTGTCATAAGTGTTGCGGTACTGAATCAATAATTCGTCTGGGAAGGACACGGTTCCGCGGGCGTTCCGTTCCTCGAACAGTCCTGTAATCGTCGGCCAGCCTTTGAAGTTCAGCCGGTAATGCGCTATGCCCAGAGTCTCTACCGTGGAACGCGGCGGAGGAAGCACCGTGGAATTAGCTGCCAGCCCGCGAATCCTCGCGTCCAGCTGATAGATGTTGATGTCCTCAAAAACTGGATGAAGCATGAACTCGGGCTCCGCGCTGACCTCTTCCGTGACCTGCCGTCCTTGCTCTTCGGCCAGACGCATCTCGGTGTCACGCGCGTAATCATTCCCCGCCATGATGTCGTTGGCGCGCGCAAACATGCTCAGGGCATGCGCATCATCATGCGCCTGCTGATAGGCGCTGGCCATCGTCAGCAAATATTCGTAGTCCTGCGCGGTATCGGGATCATTGCCGACGCTCTTCAGCAACGTCATCGCGCTCTCGGTCTTGCCTAAAGCGAGATCGGCATTGGCGAGGCCGAGATACACAGACTCCTGGTCCGCGCCGTCGGCTTGTGCCCGCTCAAAATATTTCTTACTTAATTCGAACTGATCGATCGAGACTAATACCTGCCCGGCTTCAATCAAATTTTCCGGCGTAACCGCGTTCGATTCACCAACGCGCGCCTCCGCCATCGCGAAAGCCACTTGGTCCTGAGCATCTCTGCGCCGGTCCGATTGCGCGAACAATCGCGCGAGGGCCAACCGCACTTCAATCCGATCAGAGCCTGGGGCATCCAGGGCTCGAGAGTAGCGCTGCATGGCGCCGTGATTGTCCCCCAGCAGGAGCAGCGCCTCCCCGGTCGCCATCAGGACCTTGGTATCGTCGCCGCGTTTCTCGGCTTCGACAACGGCCTTATAAGCGTTGTCGCGGTCCCGGAGTTGCGCGTAATCACGCGCCATTTCGGCGTACAGGATCCCATCGTTCGCGCCCGTGCCAACTCCTGGCGTCACCACGCCAAGTCCGCTCTTCAGGGCTTCGAGAGAATCGTTGTAGCGATGCAGGCGGTACAAAGCTTCCGCCAGCGCCAGATGAACATTGACGTCGTTAGGTGCGAGCTTAAGAGCTGCGCTATATTCGACCTCGGCTTTGCGGAAGATCATTTCCTGACGGTAGGCTTCAGCCCGCGCCAGGTGAATCGCAGCCGAGTCAGGCATTGTGGCCGCAGCCAGGTCGGCCTCGCGCAGTGCGGGTTTCGAGCGGTGCAATTGCAGGTCCGCAAAAGCTAAGCCGAGGTGAGCTTCGCCGTAGTTCGGCCGCAGCTTTAACGCGGCCTCAAAGTCCTGCTCCGCCTTGCTGCTTTCGCGCAGATCGTTGCGAACGAATCCGCGATTCATGTAGGCCGTGGCATCATTCGGATCGATTGCCAGAGATCGAGTGAAATCGGCCTCGGCTTCGCGCGGATGTCCGGTATGCGCCTCTACATAGCCCGCAACCAGTGGCAAGTCCCGGTCGTTGGGTCTAGAGGGCTCGAAGCGCTGCACAATTTTGTACGCGTCGTCGAAGCGATTCAAAAACAACAAATCGTATGCGAGGTAGTCGGGGGCCTCGGGATCGTTCGGCAATTTCTCGATCACCTTGTAGCCGAGGTCTGCCGCTTCCTGATAATTGCCGGTGAATGTCAGGTACCGTTCGCGCTCGCGCATGACCTGGGGATTGTCATTAATCGCCGCATTCGCCGCCGCTCGGTCCACCCATACCTTGGCTATCGGAATGTTATGGCCTGGGGTCTCAAGCGCGGAATTAATGGCATCGGCAATTACCAGCGCATTGTTGGGAGCCAATTCGTGCGCCTTCTCGTAGTTCGCCTGCGCACGCTCAAATTGCCCCGTCGAAGTGTACAGGTCGCCGAGAGCGAAGTACGGCACATAATCTCGCGGATAAAGTTCTGCCAGCTTGAGAAAATATTTCTCCGCGGCAGCCGGGTCTTTCATATCGCGGGAAAGGTAACCCATAGCCGTCAGCGCCGCATGATTATTGGGATCCATCTGCAAAGATTGTTTGTAGAGCGCCAGCGCATCCGCGTCCCGGCCAACCTTCCAAAGCAGGTTCGCGTAATTCAAAGCAATGCTGACATTGCCGGGCGCCAGCGACATAGCTTCCTTCAAGTCGCGTTCTGCCGACGCCATGTCGTTGAAGCCGGCCTCAATGAGCGCTCGCAACCGCAGATAATCAGGTCTCGTGGCTTGATCTGTACCCGGAATACTGTTGAGCGCGTCGCGCGCGCTAGCCAGTTCCTGGTCTGCAGCTGCATCCTGATTGATGCGACGATAAAGCTCCGAAAGGCTCAAGTGCAGCGACACAGGATAGAGAGGCCCTTCCTGCGGCGTCGCGGGCATGTTCTGAATTGCCAGCTGGTATTCGCTGACCGCTTGATCGTTGTGATCCTCCAGGGCGTACATCTGCCCGCGAATCGCGTGCAGCCGGTAGCTGCGCGGATCGGTCGACTCCGCCCGCTTCAGGAAATTAGAAGCTTCTTCGAAGCTTCCAACATTTACCAGCGACTGAGCGGCGCTGAGCTGAAGTCCCGCATCTTTTGGCCGGCGATTGGCGGCGCGAGTGTAGGCGTCGGCGGATTCCTTTTTCTTGCCCGCCAGACCATACGTGTAGCCGAGTTCGCCGAGCGCATCGGGATCTCGTTGGACCGCTTTTTGCAGCGTCGCAATGGATTCATCGAACTTGCCGGTATCGCGATAATAAGCCGCAACCGCTCGCAGCACGTTCGGATCGTTCGGTGCCCGGCTTATGGCTCTGTCCAGATACTGCTTGGAAGCGTCCGCCTGATTCAGCTTTTGATAGGCGCGAGCGATTAATAGATCCGTCCGCGCGTCGGGCTTAATGGCGTCGGCGCGTTTCAATAAGTCAAGCGCGGTATTGGGATCGGTATTGAGCGCAAGTTCTCCCGAAAGTTGCAGGTCAGTTGCGCTCTTTGGATTAGCCGCCAGAACTTTCTTCAACAATCCCTGGGCTTCGTTGGTGCGGCCCATCTTCGCGTAGGTTTGAGCTTCGCCTGAAAGTCCTGTGATTGAAGACGGCTTCAGCGAAAGCCCGCGCTGGTACCCTTGCAGCGAAAGGTTGTAATCGTTCCCGAGGCGCGCGGCATAACCCAGCAGAAACCACAAGTCAGCGTTGTTGGGTGCGGACCGTGCGGCCCGATTTGCTGAGGCTATCGCCGAACGATAGTCGCCCTTCTGCAACGCCTGGTCAACTGCCCGCGCCTCTCTGGCAGTTTCAATGCTCGATCCCCAGCCAATACCATTCTCCCCGGGAGCAGCGCTTCCCTTCTTCTGCTGTTTTCCCTTCTTTGATTGTGAGGTGGGCGGCTGATTTACCTCGAAGGTTTGCCCAGTCGCAGCGATCGCGAGCGAAAGGCAAACAGCAACTGCTATCAGGATTCTTCTTTCGCGCATTGGTGCAGTGTGGAGCGCCGCGTCTGACTGTTTTGTTGGATCCCGAATATTTGCCGCGCTCGAAACGCTAGGATGCATTGAGAGTAGCAGCGGTTGGATTCAGAGCGGCACCTGTGGGCAGCTAAAATCCACAGTCCAAAGGTGGTTTCCTAATTGCGACCCGATTCCGCCCTTGTGCTGCCGTGTTTGCACAATAGCAAACCTTAGTCGACCTAGGTGAATCAAAGCTGGTGCTCACAATTGTGCGGAGGAACAAACAACCGTGGAAACCAGTTATTTCTCGCGGCCGATCCCTTTACGAGTGATCCTGCTGATGGCGCTAGCCATTCACGGGCCGCTGTTGGCCATGCAGTTGCCGCTTACCAATTCCTACGACGCCAATTTCCACGTGTTCTTCGCGTCGCATTACGCGCACAGCTGGTTTAATCCCTGGAACCCCAAATGGTTTGCTGGATTTTCACAAGCCACCTACCCGCCGCTGGCTCACCAGTGGATCGCTTTGCTCTCGTTCGTTTTTGGGCTGCACATGGCCTACCTGCTGGTGCAATTAGTGGCGATCCTACTGGTTCCGATCGGTGTTTACAGGTTTGCCCGCCTGTGGGTGGATGAACGCGCCAGCAGTTATGCAGCGCTGTTCAGTATCTTTCTTGGCGCTCTGGCCTTCCTGGTTTATTCCGCCGGCCAGCTTCCCACTACGCTTTCAGCTCCGCTCTACCTTCTCGCGATTCCCTACTTCTACGATTGGTCGCGATCGGCAGACGGACGCGCATTGCTGAAGGGGGTTGTGTTGACTGTTGCCGCCGGCGCCGTGCACCACGTGACTTTGATTTTCGGCGCGCCACTGTTCGCCATTCCCGTATTGTGGCTGGCGGTGCTTGACCGCGAAGAACGCAAGGTCAGCGCGGTCGTGATTCGCGGCGTTGTGTTTGGCATTTTCTCTGCCGTCGGTGTGGGAATCGTTCTGCTTCCCTATTGGCTTTCAATCATTCGGCACCCCATTCAGCAAATGCCAATTCCTCACGCCAGCCGTTCCGACCTGTTGCTGAACCTCACTTACCTGACCAACTACTGCTTAGTTCCTTACGGAATGCTGATCATCGCGTTGCCGTTCATCGTGATGTACGGCTCTTCGAACCGGCGGCTGAGGCCGTTGCTGTTGGGGTTCTGGGTCACCTTCATTTTCGGACTCGGCGGCACTACGCCGCTGCCCAAGTGGATATTAGGGCGCGCCTTTGAAATTCTTACCTTTGAGCGATTCACTCTCTCGGCGGCGTTCATGGCGCTTCCGATTGTTGGACTGATCGCGGAAAGACTTATTGACAGACATCCGCGCCGGGCCGCCAGCGGCCTCGCTCTTGCTGCAGTGCTCACATTTGTGTGGCCGATGGTGTGGATTTCGATCAGCCCGTTTTCTGCAAATGCCAACCTGAACGTCGATGCCGTCGATGGTTTTCTGAACCGCGACGGACACGACCGCTATCGCTACCTCACTCTCGGCTTCGGAAACGCATTGCCGAAAGTCTCTACCTACACCGACGCCAACAGCGTCGATGGCGAGTACAACTCGGCGCGATTACTCCCTGAGTTCACCAACTACGGCACCGCCCAGTTGACCAGTGCCAAGTACTTTGGCACCGCGGGCATGGAGGCTTTGCGAATGATGCTGCGCCATGCCGCCCACTATGGATTGAAGTACATCTTCGTTCACGATCCGTTCTATGAACCGCTGGTGAGCTTCGCAGGTTGGCAAAAAGTGGAGACTTACGACTCGGGCTCTATAACCGTCTGGTCTCGAGAAGATATTCCCCCGTCGCGCCCGATCCCCTCTGACGCGATGCCTACAGCGGTTGAAGGATTGCTGTGGGGGACGTTGCCGATTGCAAGCAGCATTCTGGCGATCCTGTTGGCCTTTATGCTTCCTGATCGCGCCCGCGTGCGCGGCAAGGTGGTGTTTCCATTTCCCGAGCATGAAGAAGAACGCGCGCTCGTTCCGGAGGCAAAATAATGAACCGCACGCTTCCCATTGTGCTCGCGATCGTCACCCTGGTTTTGATCGTAATCGCGTGGTTCAACTCCGGTGGCGTCGAAAGACGCGAGATTCAGTCCGCGAGTGCGCCCGATCAAGCTGTTCGCCTCATGTTCTCGCAGATCCAGGCGCACAATTACGACGCTGCCTACGCTCGCCTCGCTAATCGAAGTGACGTGGACAAAACCGTTTTCACCCGCGAGTTTGAAGGCAGCTACGGAAGCCTTCTGACCTACGCTTCACTCGAAAACTTCGACGTCTCGCCTCTTCGCGCGACCGATCAGGAGTCTTCGGTGCGCGTGCGGCTTCATTACTCCACCGCTCTCGGTCCTCTCGACGACGTTCGCGACCTCAAAGTGGAGAAAAGCGGAGACACCTGGAAAGTTTTCTGGCCGGTGAACAACGCTACCAAGCTGCCTCCACAGGTGATTGCAGTGAATTACCTGCGTTGGGATGTGATTGGCCGCGGCGCCGGCGACGATTGGGGAGTACAAAACGCCGATACGCCACAAGTCCGCATTCTTTCCATGAATGCTATTCAGCGTCCAGATAGCGTGGTCCTGGTCGGAGAAGTAGTTAACGAAGATTCTGTGCCGGCGTTTATTAATGTGGGCGCCACCCTGCTGGATCAGCAGGGTAATGAAATAGCTCAAGAGAGCAGCTTCGACAAAATCGCTCACACTCTGCTGCCTAAGCAGGTTTCACCCTACCGGATTGATTTTCCGAACATGCGCATGGAAAAAATCAAGAACGTGCGCATGGATGCAAAGGCGCTCCTGGTTGCTGCCAGCGCCGACCCGGTCATCGAAGTAAATCAGCAGAAACTGGATACTGATCCACTTGGAAAAAAGGTATTGACTGGCCAGTTGACCGATGAGAGTGGCCAGGTTGTCGATATCCCCCACGTGATTGCCGCCTATTACGACAGCAATGGCAAAGTCATCTGGGTCTCTGACGGCTACCTGGCGCAGCCCTTGCTTCCGCAAGTGCCGGTTCCATTCGCCGTTGATCTGCCGCCCGATATTGCCAGGAACGTGCACAGCTATCACGTGGTCGTAAATCACTTTGACCGGATGTCCTCTTAACATGCGAATGCTGTTCACAGCCGTCATGATGTTTGCCGCGGCGCTGAACCTTGCAGCCTCGGAGATTCACGCTCCCGCGCAGGTCGTTGCCGGAAGCGCGATCACCATCCAGACCAGCGGATCTGGTGATGCCACGTTTTATTTGATCGGCTCCGTCGTTGCGAACAAGAGCAAAGTGCAAGCCGGAAGCAGCATTCCAATTGATTCTGACCAACTGGAACATGCTGGCCGCTATGTCGCGGTGCTGTGCGCTTCTGATGGGTGCGCGGCGACAAATTTTTTTGTGAACCCGGCCACCGCGAACCGGCTAAGTTTTTTGGTTCATCCTTCGCGCATTCCGGTCGGCACCTCGGACGGCATCAGCGCGGTCGCTATCGTCCATGACAGTTTTCGCAATCTCGTGCTGAAACCGGAGCCGGTCACTTTCAGCATCATGGCCAAAAACGAGAAGCCGGTTTCCGCAGTTCGCACTTCTGAGAACGCGGTCGCCTGGGTGCGACTTACATCTGCCAGGAAAGAGGGTCCGACCCGACTTGGCGCGTCCATCGGCCACGCTGATGAAATTCGTGTGGTGCAACAGGTCGCCGCAGATGCTTGCAACTTACGTATCAAGGCAAGTCGCGATAAACGTGGCTTCCTGATTGAGACCGATCCCATCCACGATTGTTCCGGCAACCCCGTGCCGGACGGTACGGTGGTGAGCTTCACCGAGAGCGACAATGCGGGGAAAACCACTGTCGACGTACCAATCAAACGCGGTACTGCAAAGGTTGAAATGCCCATTGAGGGCCGGGCGAAGATCACCGTCGCCTCCGGCGTAGTCACAGGAAACGAGCTGGAGGTCGCGGGCGGACAATGAAAGCAACTGCACTCAGGTACGGGTCACTTCTTGTCCTTGTCGCGATTATTCTTTTGGGCCTGGCTGCGTACCACCTACGCGCCGCGGCTGACGACGATCTTCCCCACGTTCAGTTCGACGCCGATAACATCAGCCCGCGTCCCATTGAAGACCTGACCAGCAAAAGCGTTCCGCGCGACTACGCGCTTGCCTGGCAAACCATGGCTCAGGGCCTGGCAGGTAATAACACCGGCCTGCTGGACGGATATTTCACTGGACTCGCCAAGCAGGATTTTACAGAGCGCATAAAGTCACAGCTTAAGTCCGGATTGCAAACGCGCTACACCGATCGCGGCCATAAGTTGGAGGCTTTGTTCTACTCCCCTGCCGGCGACGTGATGGAACTTCGCGACCACGCGCAGTTGGATATGCAAGTTCTCGACGGCGGCAAAGTTATTTACGACGAGCCGGTGAACGCCGACTTTACGGTCTTAATGACACCAGGCGCGGACCGCTGGCTGATACGGCAAATCCAGGCTACAAGCGGGGAGAAACCGTAGCTGGTCTAGGGTTTGCGACACTCCGAGCTGCTGCTCAGCATCAAATATGAAGGATCGTATTCATAGCATGAGAGGCCTTTCTGTCATTATTGCCCTAGTGGCCGTTATTTTTCTAATCACCAGCGGCTGCTCCCATAAGCCGGCCAACATCTCCTCCAAGGTGCCGAACTTGCAGGAGTCCAGCCGCATATTGGCCGATTACCAGCCGTGGTTTGGCTCTCCCGGCCACATCAATATTGGATACTCGACATTGGATCCGGCGGTGCTTCGCAAGCAAATCCAAAAAGCCAAGGAGATGGGCATCTATGGATTTGCGGTCGATTGGTACGGAGACCGGCGCCCATTCGAAGATCGCAGCTATGATCTGCTTCAGCAGGTCACAGCTCAAAATAATTTCCATATCTGCCTGATGTATGACGAGACCGAAGAAGATAATGGCCAGGCAACAGAGAATGCGCTGAACGACTTTGATAAAGCGTATCGCTCTTACATTGGCCCCAACGCGCGAGGTCACGAGGCATACGTCACATATCAGGGACGTCCGATCATTTTCATTTTTCCCAAACGTGGTCGCACCGATTGGGACCGCGTTCGCAATGCAGTGAATCAGTGGGAGCATCCCCCCATCTTGATCTACAAAGACGAGCCGCCGCCGCAATACGCCAGAGATTTCGACGGCTACTACGCCTGGGTCCATCCCAGTAATGGATGGAAAGCCGACGGCAGCGATTGGGGCAGACAATATCTCGAAACGTTTTACAAGAAAATGGAAGACCGTACTGGGAAAATCGTGGTGGGAACCATCTGGCCCGGGTTCAATGACACCAGAGCCTCATGGAGCCTGGATCGTCATATGAACCGACGTTGCGGCGAGACGTTTGAAGACACTCTGAAGATCTTCCATCAATACGACGATCCCGAGCACCCTATGCCTTTCTTACTGATCGCCACATGGAATGATTACGAAGAAGGCACCCAGATTGAAACCGGGGTATCTGATTGCAAGAACCAGGTGGCGCAGCAGAAGGCACCGCAACCTTGACCAACCTGCAATCCGCAGCTCACATCGAATTAGCCCGGCCGGGAACACAGGAGTCCGCTTTATGAGAAATTCGTCCGCCATCAGCGCCCGTGACATGCATCTGCTCTCGAAGCTGATGTTTCAGGGCTATGCTGCCGATTCCTCGTCCCTCAAGACAAATCTGGAGAGCTTACATCCCGAACTCGCTGAAATATTCCAGATGAGCGAGGAGCGGTTTGGCGAATTTCTCCAGCTGGCGGATACCCATCACGTTACTATGCGCGCGTTGCGTGTGTTGGAAAAAGCCGCCGCGCAGCAGCAGAAAATCCAGGTCCAGCAGCGGTGTGAAGAGGCGATTGAGGCCGAGGGTCTGAGGATCACCAACGCAGTCGAGTGGCTGCGGGTTATCGTGCATGCCCTTCAGGATTCGGGTTGCCGGGTTTCAGTGATCAAATCTCTCGATCATTGGCCCGACCTGGGTTCTGATCTGGATCTTTACACGAGCGGCGCGCCGGAACGTGTAATTCAGATCATGCAACAAAAGCTGAAAGCTGAATTGGAGCCCCGCAGTTGGGGAGATAGGCTGGCCAATAAATGGAATTTCCAGGTTCCGGGATTGAACGAGCCGGTTGAAATCCATGTGCGTTACCTGGGACAAACCGGCGAGCAGAAGCTGCTCGCTGAGCGCGTGATTGAACGCTCTGTGACCAAACAGGTGAACGGAATCGACTTCCCTGTCCCCGCGCCCGAAGAGCGAATCATGATTTCGACTCTGCAGCGCATGTATCGCCATTTCTATTTCCGCCTGTGCGATATGGCCGACGTCGCCGCTCTTCTCGGAACAGGCGCGCTCGATTTCCAGGAGCTGCGCCGAGGCGCAGAACTGGGCGGTATCTGGCCTGGTGTCGCCAGCTTCCTTGTCATTGTTTCGAATTACGTGAACAGCTTCGGAGGCTCAGTCTCTTTGCCTCGTGAAGTCATTGAAGAAGCCCGCGCCGCCGATCTTCAGGTGCAATTCCGTGGAAACTTCCTGCGCGTTCCCATGAAGCCTGCAGCCGGGCTCTATGGCTCCCAGCTGTTGAGTGCTGGTAAACACGGCGACCTGCGCGCGATCTCGCGGCTGCCGTTGCTTCCTCCTCTTGCCGTCTCCGCTCTGCTGGCATTTCGCTTCACGGGCAGTGACAAGGGAGTGTGGTGACACCCTTGTATTTCTGACTGGACGTACAGCAAATACCGGATAGCAACTTCTTGCACCTCTCTGTAAGCTATTGATACGCTTGCATTTGGGGAACGCACGGCAAATCACAAGCGAACGGTACCGCCTATACCCAGCAAACCCAACGGCGCTCAATGTGCTGTTGCTGGGGTGTGTCGGGCGATTTAAATCGACTTCCCAGGGGAAAGAATGAGAATTGCCCAAGTCGCGCCGCTTTACGAAAGCGTTCCGCCCAAGCTTTACGGTGGGACGGAAAGAGTGGTTTCCTGGTTGAGCGAGGAACTCGTCCGAATGGGACACGAGGTCACGCTCTTTGCCAGCGGCGACTCCATGACTAAGGCGAATCTGATACCGGTCTGCCAGGAATCCCTGCGGCTCTCGCCCGAATCTATCGACTATTTGGCGCACCATTTCGTCGAGATGGAACAAGTGCTTGTCCGTAAAGAGGAATTCGATCTAATCCACTTTCATACCGATTACCTGCATTTTCCGCTGAGCCGGCGTGAGCGCTACACGCATGTCACGACGCTGCATGGTCGGTTGGACATTCCCGACCTTGTGCCCCTATACGACGTCTATAGCGAAATGCCGGTGGTCTCAATTTCTGATGCGCAGCGTGACCCCTTACCTCGGCTAAATTGGCAGGGCACGGTGCATCACGGCTTGCCAGTTGATAGCTATAAATTTCATCGACACCATGGGAACTATTTGGCATTTCTGGGAAGGACCTCGCCTGAAAAAGGTCTGGATCGTGCGATCGAAATTGCTAAGGCAGCGGGAATGCCGCTGAAGATTGCCGCGAAAATAGACAAGGCAGATCAGGAATATTTTGAGGCCGTCATCCAGCCTTTGATCAACCATGCGGATATAGAATTTATCGGAGAGATAGGTTATCCGGAGAAGAACGACTTCCTCGGCAACGCCTCCGCGCTTCTGTTTCCGATAGCGTGGCCCGAACCATTTGGTATCGTGATGATTGAGGCCATGGCTTGTGGCACTCCCGTAATTGCTCATCCATTTGGCTCGGTTCCGGAAGTGGTCGAGGATGGTGTATCCGGATATCTCGTCTCCGATCAGGCGGGCGCGGTCGAGGCAGTGAAACAAATTGGAAACATTGACCGCAAACAAGTCAGGAAGCATTTCGAGAAAAACTTTACCGCCGATCGCATGGCGTTGGACTATTTGAAAATCTACGAACGAATGGTGGGTCGGAAAAGAACTCCGCTCACTGCTTCCAGTGGAGTTCTGAATTGGACGAAGCTACGCTCACCCAGCAACAGTACTACATAGCCACAAAGTCAGCTCCCACAGATGACCGCGCGCGTGTCCTTAAATACGGTTCGATGTTTGCCGTGTTTGACCGTCTAGGAGATATCACCCACGACGGCTTGGGCGAGCAAGGCATTTATTACGAGGGCACGCGATATCTTTCAGACATGACGTTGCGGCTCTGGAACGAGCGCCCGCTCCTGCTGAGTTCCACCATCGAGGCGAACAATTTTCAGTTCACGGCCGATCTTGCAAATCTCGACGTTTCCCGCGGCGAGTCAGTCGTCATTCATCGCGGCACTCTGCATCTTCTGCGCTCACGGTTTCTGTGGCAAAACGTGGCGTATGAAGAGCTCGCATTCGTCAACTATGGGATGGAGCCGCTCTATGTGCCGTTTTCTATTTTTTTCGCCGCGGATTTTGCTGACATTTTCGAAGTGCGCGGCATGTCTCGCGACAACCGGGGCCGGCATCTCGATGACGAGACCAGTCGGAACACCATAGTTCTTGCCTACGAAGGATTGGACAATGTAATTCGCAAAATGCGAATTGAATGCAATCCCGCGCCCGACCAGATCGCCGGCTCTGAGATGCGCTTCGAACTCGAGCTAAAGCCAAAACAGGCCCGCAGCTTTCACTTTCGCATGGAATGCGAGGACGGCGGCGTGAGCCAGAGCGATGCCCCGAGCCAGAGTTTTTCCTATCCGCAGGCCCGCAGCCGGGCTTTCACTGAGATGAGTGCGGCTGCTGAAGCCTTCCCACGGATCCACAGCTCCAACTCCAGGTTCAACGACTGGATGATTCGCTCAGTGGCTGACGTCCAAATGATGACGATTGGCAATCGCGAGCAAAATTATCCCTACGCGGGAGTGCCCTGGTTCAGCACCGTATTCGGACGTGATGGCATTATCACCGCAATGGAGACTCTGTGGATCGCCCCCTCCATCGCGCGAGGAGTTTTACAGTTCCTGGCGGAAACGCAGGCCACTGAGGTAGATGAACCACGGGAAGCAGAGCCCGGAAAAATTCTTCACGAGTTGCGGCGTGGCGAGATGGCGAATTTAGGAGAGATCCCATTTGCCCGCTATTACGGAAGCGTCGACGCTACCCCCCTCTTCGTTATGCTCGCGGGCAATTACTACGAGCGCACCGGCGACAAGAAACTTATCGAGCAGCTGTGGCCTAATATTCTGGCCGCGCTCAGGTGGATGGACGACTACGGCGACGTCGACGGCGACGGATTTGTTGAATATGCGCCGCACGGGAGTAAAGGGCTCATCCAGCAAGGCTGGAAGGACTCGAATGACTCGGTGTTTCACGCTGATGGATCGTTGGCGGTTCCACCCATCGCGCTATGTGAAGTGCAGGGATATGTTTATGCTGCGAAAGTCGCGGCTGCGCACCTCAGCAGCGAACTCGGTGACGAGAGAACATGCACGGAACTCGAATCGCAGGCCTCCACTCTGCGCCAGCAGTTCGAAGATGCATTCTGGTGTGAGGATTTGGGCGTCTACGCACTCGCTCTGGACGGTAAAAAGCACAAGCAGCGGGGAATCTGCCGCGTGCGCACATCGAATGCGGGCCACAGCCTCTTCACCGGAATTGCCAGTCCGGAACGCGCCCGCAAAACCGCGTATAGCCTCCTGGAAGCGGATTTCTTCAGCGGCTGGGGAATACGCACCCTGGCGTCACGGGAGACCCGCTACAATCCGCTCTCATATCACAACGGCTCGATCTGGCCGCATGACAACGCACTCATTGCGAGCGGATTCGGGCGCTACGGTTTTAGAAACCTTGCTGGAAAGATCATGCTGGCGTTGCTCGACGTAAGCAGCATGATGGATTTGCACCGACTCCCTGAGCTCTTCTGCGGCCTTGAACGTCGCGCCGGCGAAGGTCCCACGCTCTATCCGGTGGCGTGCTCCCCTCAGGCTTGGGCGGCGGCGGCGCCATTTTTGCTGATCCAGGCCTGTCTCGGACTGCGAATCGAAGGCCTCCACAACCGCGTTGTGTTTGAGCGTCCGTGCCTGCCGGAAGGCATTCCCCAGCTTTCCATCCGTGGCCTGCGCGTCGGTTCGGCATCGGTGGATCTTTTCTTTGAACGCCAAGCCGATAACGTGCGCGTCCAAGTATTGGAAAAGCAAGGCGAAGTAGATGTAATCGCAACACTTTGAGAGCAATACCTAAACTCCTAGTGTGCTTACCCGAAACCCCCTACTAAGTTACTGAGATCACCTGATGGTCGCATCCTGAGCAGCCGCTTAGATTTGATGAATGGGACGGAGGCTTGCATGACCAGAGCAGTAGTGTTTCTCGCAGCCGCAATGGTTGCTGCCTCGCTTGGGGGGATGGCACAAGATTCTCCTGGCAGATCACAAGATTCTACGCAGAACAATGCCGACAACAGCACGCAGCACAGCGTTACAGTTGCCGCTAATCCGCAACAGAATACAGGTTCAGGTCCATCGGCTGTAGCCCCAAATACGCGGGATGCCACGAAGTCCACCGCGGCCCGCGATTCTAGCGATCCCAAAGGCGCGGGCAGCGAAGTGAATGCAGACACGAACAACGGGCAATTACCCCAGACTTCCACCATTCTTCCCTTGCTTGGGCTGATTGGATTGGGATCGCTGGTGGCCGGTTTTTTTGCACGACACTGACTTTATGCAGGTCCTTAGGACCAGCGTTCGTAGCGGGCCTCGTCGTTTCATCCGCAATCCCTTGCCGGTGCTTCAACCGGCGCGGTGGCGGAACCGGAACAAGATTCAAAATCCTAAGTTCCCGGCCCGCAGGTCTGATCCGCGACAGATTCTTTCTGCGCTCCTAATTGTAGCCGGAGCAATCCTCTGCACCTACGTCGTGGCAAGCTATACCTGGATGTATGTGGAACAAAGGAAACTGTTGCGCGAATTTAAGACGCACCAGACAGATGGAGAAGTACTTACTAAACTGTCGATCCCTCGCATCGGCTTGCGGGCTGTCGTGATTGAGGGGACTTCGAGTCATTCCCTGCTCTCGGGCCCTGGCCATATGACCGGATCGGCAATTCCCGGCACGGTCGGGAACGCCGTCATCGCAGGCCATCGAGACACATTTTTCAGGCATATCCATACCCTCAAAAATGGCGATTCAGTGTATATCCTTCGCAGTGGGAAACGGTTCCACTACGTCGTGGTGCTAAAGAAAGTGGTTCAACCCACTGATCTTTCGGTGCTGCAGGCCAGCAAAACTGGCCTACTGACTCTTATCACTTGCTACCCGACCCATTTCATCGGGCCGGCACCCCAACGTCTAATCATTGTGGCCAAATTAGCCGGATCCTGAGCACCTAAGTTGTTGGCATGCTTGTTTGCAATCGCCATTTCTAAGTAGCCTTTCATGACCAATTACATAATTAACTGGATAGTAGAAGCTTAAGCTCGCGCAATACGATTCAGGTGGAAGATCGGCTAGGACTGAAGTGTCTTTTGGCACTGAAAGAAAAAAGAGGATAAATCCATGAAACCAAACAGAGGGTCGCTTACCAGTTTTCTTCTGGCGCTCACCATGACGGTCATGTTTGTCGTTAGCGTAAGCTGGGCAGCTGCCCAGTCGGCTGATGAAGCGGATAGAGATCAATCCGATATCGAGAAGAGAATCAAGAACGCAGCCGGCGTACTTGATGAAATCATGGGGGTGAAAGATAGAGCGATCCCCGACAAAGTCATGAGCGATGCCAAGTGCGTCGCCGTAGTCCCCTCGATGGTAAAGATTGCCATCGGATTCGGCGGCAGTCACGGTAAGGGCGTGGCGACATGCAGAACGGCACATGGATGGAGCGCTCCGGCGCCATTCACAATCACCGGCGGCAGCTGGGGCTTGCAGATTGGTGGACAGGCCATCGATTTGGTCATGCTGGTCATGAACCAAAAAGGCATGGACGCCATGCTGTCCAGCAAATTCAAGGTTGGGGCGGACGCCTCGGCAGCTGCGGGTCCAGTTGGACGCGAGGCAGCAGCTGACACAGACTGGAAGATGAAGGCGGAAGTGCTCAGCTACTCACGGGCCCGCGGTATCTTCGCCGGCATCGATCTGAGCGGCTCCAAAATTGCTCAGGACCGCGACGAGACGCGCGTCCTGTATGGGAAAATGCTCCCGTTTGCCACGATTCTAAGCGGCAAAGTGACGCCTCCGCGTGGGAGCGACCCGTTCCTCGCGGCAGTGAGAAAATATGCCAGGGAGGTCGGCAATCAAGGCAGCCTGATTTCCCCAACCGCTCCAGCGAATACGGTCCAGTAGCTACAACTCGTCCTTCTGTTTCAAAAGCCAGGCTCGAAGAGCCTGGCTTTTTTATTGACCTCGGCTGATTCTGTCCTATGCAAGTTGCCCAAGTGTCATTTTCGTGCCAACCAATTGCTCGAACTCAATCGCCCTCTTTGTAGCGCTGTGTTCGGCTATCACCCGCTCCTGCGCACGCAATCCGATTTTGCGAGCTTCGGCGGGACTGACTTCCTTCATATAACGAATTACGTCCGCGGACGACTGCGCCAGCAGAATCTCTTCATTGGGGGTAAAAAACATTTCAGTTCCCGGCCACATATCCGAGATAATCGCGCTGCCGCATCCGGCAGCCTCGAAAATCCTCACCGACGGCGAATAGCCCGCAGCGACCATTTCATTACGAGTCAGATTAAGTGTGAACAGAGACGAAGAATAAAAATACGGGTGGAACACCGGCTCAAGGTGAATAATACGGCGTACATTCTTTGGCCACGGTGTGCCAGCCGGATACTGGGGGCCCGCCAGCAAGAATGAATTGTTCATCAGAGCCTTCGCCGGCTCGCAGAGCAATTCTTCCAGCTTCGCCTGCCGGTCCGGGGCGTAGGTACCCATGTAGCTGAGATCACATTCATAGCGCGGGTCGGGCTCACGCCAGCCATAACGGTCGGGATCGAAAGAGCAATAGAGCGGGACCGCCCGCCTGGCGCCGAATCGCGATTGCAACTCGTGCAGCATCGGCCCACCTGTAAAGCTGAAGTAGGCGTCGAATCCGGGAATTTGGTCCCGCCGCAAATATTCCGCGTCGCCAGCCCCGAGCTTCGAAACCGTTATCGGAGTATCGATATCGTAAAAGGTTTTTACGCCCGCGGCAGACTCAAGCATTGCATCGATAGCTTTTATCCCATCGGGGAAAAACGAGCCAACCATAGCAACATCGGCATCCGCCAACTCTCGGCGCAGAAGGTTCAACACGTCCTGCCATTGCTCGTACAAATGAACGCGGCAGAATGGCGGCTCGGGCATGTCGCGATTCGAGCCATACCACTCCACGTCTTTCTCGAAAAATACGATATCGTGACCGCGCGCACGCAAGGCACGGGTGAGCGCACGATAAGTGGTCGCGTGACCATTGCCCCATGACGAGGTAATCGATAAGCCGCAAATAACGATCTTCACGCTCGTTCCTTACGCCGCAGACTGCGCCAGCCCTGGCGATTTCCGCCGCGATCGGCTTGCTTCCCGCAAGATCATGTCAACCAGTTTCGCACGCGATTCGTAAACGTGATCACGCAGCGCACGCGCATGCATCGCCGAGCCTATGCGGCGGGCGTCCGCCGACGAAATGTCGCGCAAATAGCTGACGATGTCATCAGCGCTGCGTGCAACCAAAACCTCGTCGCCCGGCTCGAAGAATTGTTCCACGCCTGTCCACGCATCTGTAATAAGGCACGCTCCCGCTCCTGCAGCCTCGAAAACCCGCGTGGGCGGCGAGAAACCGGTTCGTGCCATCGACTCGCGATTGATGTTCAAGACCATGCGTGCCGAGCAATTAATAACATTGTGAAAGTCGGTGCCCACGTGTCCGATCCAGCGAACGTTCTTCGGCAAGCTTCTGCTTCCCCAACCTTCTCCGCCGAGCAGAAATTGAAATTCCGGCGCCTTCTCCGCCGCAGCCAGAAAAAACTGTTCCACTCGCGCTTCCCTGTCGGGCAGGCGATTTCCCACGAACGCGAGATCGCATCTGAATTTCTGATCGGGCGCTACTGGATGGTGGCTGTCCGGATCGAGCCCGTTATAGATGGGCACACAATTTTTGGCCCCGAGAGCTATGTAATGCTCAATAACAGGATCACCGCCACCATACGTAAAAATGAAGTCATATTTCGGAACCAGATGTCTAAATGGATCGCGCGGGTTTTGCTCGACGCGCGCTAACGTGGCCGGAGCATCCACATCCCAGAATGCAACCTGAACCGACTCCGAACCGCACAGTAAGACCTCAGATTCCAGCCGTTCGTCGTCTGCTCCGACTCCGCTGTGCTTGATGATCAAATCGGCATCGCACGCTTCGGAAAGCATCGTCCCCAGATCGCGCGGTGTCTGATACACGCGCACAGTCGCGTAATCGATTTCAGCGCAATCCCGATTTTGCTGGCGCTTGTAGATATCCGGCTCGGCGAAGCTGATCTCGTGGCCAAGGCGATGCAGGTTCTTATAAATTCCGCGATAGTAAGTTGCCGCTCCGTTCCAGTAACACGAAGTCAGGCTGGATCCGAAGACGTAAATTTTCATCTCTCAGTTCTCCAGTTCGTGGCAGATCTCGTGCAGCTGTCGCGCGCGATGTACACAGGTGTGGCGCGCCCGTACCGTTTCGAGTCCGCTGGCTGCGAGTTGTCGCCGGGCTAAGTCGTCGCGGAGCAAATGCTTCAGTTCGCCGATCATGGCAAATTTATCGGGCAAACAAACGTAGTCCTGACCGGGACGAAACAGGCCTTCACTATCACTCCATGGCGTACAAACCAGCGGCGAGCCCGCAGCTAAAGCCTCGAAAACCCGAATCGTCGGAACCCCGCTCAAGCCATTCGCGTAGAACCGTCGCGGAACGTGCAAGCTGATTCGACTGCGACTGTACATCTCCGGTGCGCGCAGGTTCGGAAGATATCCACGAAACTCGATGCCGGAAGCTGCAAGCTGACTCAAGGCGTTATCCGGATAGCGCACCCCATGCACCGCGAATTTGTAATCGCGAAGCGCCGACGCCGGAGTGATCAAAAAATCTTCCAATTCTTTCGTGCGCTCCTCGTCGCCCCAGTTTCCAATCCACACCACATCGGTGTCTTTAGCAATTTCAGTTGGGAAAAAATGGGCGGTGTCGGCGCCTTCGTGAAATGTCCATACTCGCTTGACCCCAAATGCTTCGGAATAGATTTTGCGGATCGCCTCCCCAAAAGCCAGCACGCCATCGAACTCAATGAGGGGAAATCGCAAAACCTCCCGGGGGTTGGTGTACGCGCGATGATGAGTGTCGTGAAAGAGAGAACGAAATCCCAACTGTTGTTTTAGCGAAAGAATACTTGCGACAATCTCGGGCGCATTCCACTCATGAATCACCACCACGTCAGCACCGCGAAGCTCGCGCGCAAGAAATTCCTTGAAGCCCGAGTCGTTGGCGTACGGTCGCACATCCAGCGTTGGAAATTCGCGGCGAAAATCTCGCAATGCATTGGCTGAGGCATCCGCCCCCTCTTCCGCCAGGTTGCGCATGGACCAGCCATCGCGCTCTTCATAGCAGCGCACCTCGTGTCCCTGATTCACCAGCTCACTGGCGAGGCCACGAAGAAAATGCGCATTGCCGTGGTTCCAATCCGAGATCCAGGAATGCGCAAACCAACGAAAGCTCAGACGACCAGTCATGCGACCCTGACCCTGGAGGCAAGCTCGTGATAGGCCTGCGCGTATTGTTCAACCATTCGAGACGCGACGAACTTTTCGCATGCGGTGTGATAGGCGTGGTTCGCGCACCTCTTCCGCATTTCGGGATTTCTCCGAAGCTCATCGATTGTTAGCGCACAACTGTCAGCGTCATTTCTTGCGAAGAAGACAGCGGAATCGTCCCAGAGCTCGTGAAACACCGGGTTGTCGTTCAGCACAAGGGCACAGCGCGATAACGCGGCCTCAAGGGGAGCTAGTCCGAAGGGTTCGTAGCGCGAAGGCGCAACATAGATTCCCGCGTGAGCGTAAAGGTCCCGCAGTTGAGCTTGCGACTTCGCTCCCAGTAGGCTTACATTCGCAGGCACATGAACTTCGCGACGCTGATGTTCCCTGCCCGGCTCACGGTCCCACCCGACAACTGAAACTCGCGCATCCTGTTCACTCTGCATCAACAGTGAAACGTTCTTCGCAGGATCCCACAAGCGACCGACCGAGAGGACCGAGTCATCCTTCTGCTTGTCGGGATCAAACAATGCCGGAGTTCTGCCGTTGTAAATCACCAGCTCTGCCGCCGGCTGGGCGTAATATTTCGAAACTTGGTTGAGCATCCATCGCGACGGCGCAACCACCAGATCTGCTCCGCGCAATCCATTGCTAACGGTCTCGCGGTAGTTGCGCATCCACGGAGTTTCATCGGGCTCGCGCCCATGGACCGCAGCCCACCAGCTCACGATGTCGCTGTGCGCAACAACAACCTTAGGAATGGTCGTGGCGAGGTCGCCATAGCAGTACTGGCTGAAGTGAAGCACATCCGGATTCACTTCGGCGATCAGCAACTCGAGATAACGCTTCGATTCTTCGACGTCGCGTTCGGCGACTTCCATCCACTCCAGGCGGTATTCGGTTGGGCGGTAGTCGAGTCCAGAAAGGGTTTGCATCCAGGCGGTCTGGTGCGGAAGGGGCAGCTTCCCAAAACTGACCAGGGTCACGCGATGTCCCGCATGTACAAGCCCGGTGACGAGTTCTTGCGTATAAGTCCAGACCCCGCCGACGGTGTCGGAGGTGATCAGTACGTACATTCCAATTCCTCAATGGTGCCAGGTTGCTGGTCCTGAATATCGCTGAACCCTTTATCGCGAAACGACGCCAGATAATGCTCGTGTGCGCGCTCCCAGGCGTAATCGTCTGGCGGGCCGAATCGCTGTAGGTAATCCGGCGTACCAGGGAACGCGAACATAGGAACCGGCTCACTGACCCACACTCCGTGCTGGCGCAGGCTCTCCTGAAACGCGCGCACCTGGCCGCGTTCATCGTGCTCGGTGAGGATCAGGTTTGCCTGCACCCATGGGATCTTCTGCCGCGCGTAAATCAAAAGCTCACCGATTCGTTCGGTCGAAATCCTGCAATTCTTGTTGAGCTCCTCGCGCCCGGCATCTGTTATGGATTCAATGCCGCATTCCATCGAAATACAGTGGGCCGCGCCAAGCAGGTCCAGCGATTGTTCATCCCACAAATCAATCCGCGTCTGCAGGCCAATCGTGATCGGGCGTTTAGCCAGTTCCTGCAACAATTGGCGAACCACTTTCCCAACGCCAAAGATTTCGTCAATCCAATAAATGTAGTCGACGCCGCGTGCGATCAGGGTGTCCACTTCTTGCATAACGGCGTCCAGCTCCCGCTCCCGAAATTTATTGCGGAAGAGAGTCTTATTGCAAAAACTGCACGCCCAAGGACACCCGCGCGCGAACTCCAGTTCAGCGCCACGTCCGGAGCCATGAAATACATGGTGGCGGTGCGAGTGGGCTTCAACGGGATAATTCTCAAAGCTGAGTGCGCTCAGCTTCTTCATGTCAGTCACACCGAAAGTGTGACTTAAATGAATTGCCGCCCCGTCCCGCCAGCAGCAGCCCTCGATTTCTGACCACGGTTGCGACGCCAGCAGTGGCAAATTTTGGTCTGGTTCCCCACGTATCGCCACATCGCAATTCAGCTTTCGCAGCGTCGCGCCGGGGGTTGCCGAAGGATGGGGTCCGATCGCTACCTTCACCGCCCGGCTTTGTAGTTCCGCGAACCACTGCCGCGGGACACGTAGCTCGGGCTGAGGGCAGCGCCAGAATAAGTACGATGGGGCGGTTGGAATAACCAGGTAATCGGGAGCGAAATTATCAAGCTGCGCCTTAACCTCTCGTGTGCCAAGCCGTTCCAATTGTGCGTCGATCAGCAACGGCTGGTGTCCAGCCTGCCGAATCTGGTCAGAGGCAAACAGCAACTCCAGAGGGTAATGTGGCTCCTGGCAGCCAAAGTAGGTTGATCCTTCAAACGTCCACGCCGGATTGACCAAAGCAAACTTCACGAGGCGGCCTCCGGAATTTGCTCCAGCGCAGACTGCAGTCTGCTGGCCAGTGGCATTAGCGCAGGTTCGGTACGCTGCTCCTTCCACCAGTTCCAGATCGTTCGGATGTTTTGGCTGACACTGATTTTCGGCATCCAACCCGTGTGCTTGGTCAGTTTTTCGAAATCAGTTACATAGAAGAGCTGGTCGCCAGGTCGCGGCCTCTTTAATAAGTAATGCAAACGCCGTCCGGTAATTTCTTCGATAATTTCAATCACTTCTAAAAGCGACACGGAGTTCTTCATCCCGCCGCCAACGTTATAAATTTGGCCCGCAGTCTTCTCCATCTGGCCGCGAACTTTTTCAAAGGCCAGCACCAGGTCCCTTACTGAAAGCACGTCGCGGACCTGCCGGCCATCACCAAAGATTGTTAGCGGTTTATTCTCCAATGCGGAGTAGAGAAAGTGGGCGACCCATCCCTGGTCTTCGTTTCCAAATTGCTGCGGCCCAGCTATGCACGACATGCGAAACACTACCGTCGGTAAAGCGAACATGCGGCTGTAGTCGTGCACATACTGGTCCGCCGTCCCCTTGGAACAACCATAAGGAGAATACAAGTCGAGCGGTTGAGATTCATTCACTCCCTTTTCGTCTACAGTGCAATATCGCTTGCCGGTAAGAACCAGTTGCTTGGAAGACAGGTTCCCATACACCTTATTGGTGGAGGTAAAAAGAATGAATGGCTGACGCCCGCTCTTGCGGGCTGCTTCGAGAATGTTCAGTGTCCCAAGAGCGTTGACTTCAAAATCGGCACGTGGATCGGCAACTGAGCTGGTTACCGCAACCTGAGCCGCAAAGTGATAAATCTCACTAGCATTCTGTACCGCACGTTCCACCAGCGCAGCGTCGCGGATGTCCGCTATGGTGACTTTCAGGCGCTCTGAATTCCCGCACCCCCGCCGAATCCATTCCAAATTGCGGTGAACGCCACGCCGCGAGAGATTGTCAAAGATGTGTACACGCGCATCGGTGGACTTCAATAAATGCTGGGCCCAATTCGAACCAACAAACCCTGCCCCGCCAAATATTAAGGCAGAACGAAACGAGAGTGGCTTTTTCATCTCTTCCTCATTTTGCAGAACATGCCCGAAGGAGCATGGCTGTGTCGGCAAGCGCACAGGATTCAGGCCACAAGTCCATGGGCACTTAACCGCTCCATGGCTTGTTCTACGTTATCGCTGGCCTGCTGCAATTCCAACCACGCCACCAGCTCCTCGACCCCTTCTCTCAATCGGGTTTTCGGCCTATACCCGAGGAGTTCCGTGGCCATGGCAATATCTGCAAAACAGTGCCGGATGTCTCCGGCGCGATATTTTCCTGTAATATTCGGTGGTAAATTTACGCCCAGTGCTCTTTCAAGCTCGGCCGCGACCTCGGAAATAGCAACCGGATTCCCTGATCCGATATTCACGGCTCTGCCGTCGGCGCCGGAAGTCTCCATGGCCAACAGGTTCGCCCGCGCGATGTCATGAACGCTCACGAAATCCCGCATTTGCAGGCCGTCCTCGAAGATGATTGGCGATTTGCGGTTCATTAACCGCGAGGCAAAGATGGCGGCTACTCCGGTGTAAGGATTCGAGAGCGACTGCCGCGTCCCATAGATATTGAAGTAGCGCAGCGCGACAACCGGAATCTGGTAGGTACTCCCGAACAGGAGTGTCATCTCTTCTTGATCTTTTTTCGATAACGCATAAATTGACGTACAGTGCAGCGGCTTGTCCTCGCGGGTGGGAACAGGAACCAGCATTTGTCCGCAGTTCGGGCAAACCGTTTCCCAGCGTTTTTCTTTCAGCTGGCTAAGGCGGCGCGGTGACGGCGCAACTTCGCCACAATCCGAGCATCCATACTTGCCTTCTCCGTAAATTGACATCGACGACGCGACTACGATCTTTTCCGGTTCCGAGCGCGTATCGAGAATCGCCTGAAACAAATTCGCGGTCCCCAGATTGTTGGTCGATATGTAATCCGAAATCTGGTACATCGACTGACCGACGCCCACGGCGGCGGCCAAGTGAAAAATAACGTCCATGTCTCGAACTGCTTTATCGACTTGGCTCTTGTTCCGCATGTCGCCGAGAACAAATTCCGCACCCTTTGGGATGTATGAGAACCTGCCGCCTTGGTGTACCTGGGGCGTGAGATTGTCGAAGATCTGCACCTCGTGCCCGGCTGCCAGCAGCGCATCGGCGGTATGCGATCCCACGAAGCCAGCACCCCCGGTAATTAGAATTCGCTTCCCTCTCAATTCGGCCCCTTTCTTTCGGACTAGCTTCAACTCTGGCCCGCAACTACCACGTGCACATAGCTTTAGGAGTAATTACCGTGACACAGGAACTTTCCCGGCAAACTTTGGATGTATGTCGCCTCAGGTGAGATGTCTTGCCAGAGAAGTTCTCGAGGGGAATCGAAGCGGACGGCCCCGGTCAATTTCGGACAACTTAGCGAAACGATGATCAACCCAACTGAGCGCAGGTTTCGCTCGGTTCACTCTCGACGATTGATGCCGGCTCTTCTGCAGGCCGAGGGGCATACCGACTGACTATCCGTTTGGTAAATTCAGCGAAGTCCTCGCAATTTTTAGGAGGGCTCGTGTAGTGCGGGACCATGCCCAAATGTTCAGGCGTGAAACAAAGCGTTAGCGTAGTAGCAAATCCGTCGATGGCACTCATCTGCCGATCGAACCACGCTTCAGCATTCGGGCGGAATGAATCTGCCCAACTCAACCCTGTTCGCAAATGAGTTACGCGCAGCCGGCGGAGCCATTCGACTGATTCGTCAAGCCGATGGTCTTCGTAATGAAACCATTGGCAAATTCCCAGGCCCGCCGGAAAATGCGCCAAAGCCAGCTTAGGCGTGCCATCTTCTTTGAGCAGGCCCATGTAGTAATGCCGGTAATAGGAACTGCCCTCAGCTTCTTTATGCCGCGTCGTCGCCGTCCAGGTGGCTGGCAAGTCATAAAGGCTGTACCAGTGAATTCGATCTACGATAGGGCGCAACAACTCGACCGTGCGCTGGATCCCGAACACTTGAACTTCTTCCGCGCCGAATGATGAAACTCCGACCTCTGATACCCACACCGGTTTGTTGGTCACCGACCGAATTTCCTCTACCTTCCGCGGCCATTCGTGGATGCTCCAGTGGTTCCAATCCAGCGGAAAGCCATGGATCGCGACCACATCGACGTAGTCCAGCACGCCGTAACTGCCGAGCAGTTTCACAAAATTCGGGTCCACCGGCGACATTCCCCCAAGGGCGATGGTCAGTTCGGGATTGATTTTGCGAACCTCCTTCGCCGCCGCAATGATCATGCGGGCGAACATCTTCCAGTCCGGATCGACTTTGAAATCCCAATGTGAAAGATTGTTCGGCTCGTTCCACAACATTATGGCTTCAACCATAAATTCCTTTGTGTCTTCGATTTTTTGCGGTTAGAAAAGCCTCTACAGTGTGCCCTCAAGTTCGTGGTCCAGAATGTAGCGACCGCCCCTTACGACTTCAGCAGGATGGCACACCCATGTCTCCGGCTCCGGATGAGCTTCGATCTCCAGACCAGAACTTCGCAACATGGCTTCCACTGCGGCCCGGTTCGGAATCCACCAGTTCGTAGGATCATTCGAGTAGCTCTTTTCGATGAAATACATGGCTGGGAAATCGCGCTCTTCAAAAATCCGCGCGTTCCAAAACGGATAGTCGTCCTCCCATTCGCGGGTCTCGACCGAACCGCGAACCATGGTCTGGAACACCAGTTTTCCTGCCACTTTCTTAATCAGATTGTCGAGGGCCATGAGCGGATAGCGTAGGTGGTAAAACACTCCCATAAACAGTACGTAATCGAATTGTCCGGCCAATTTGTCAGTCGCGTACACCGAGCACTTTTGCAGCTCAATTTCGACTCCCAGGGTCTCGGCCGCGAACCGCGCCTGACTCAAATAGCGGTCATCCACGTCGATTCCGAGCACCCTCTTGGCGCCGCGCTTTTTCATCTCGATCGAGTAAAACCCGCCATTGCAGCCCACATCGAGGACGGTCGCCCCGGTCAGATCTTGCGGGATCGCGCTCGCAATCTGCCTCCACTTAATACTCGGGAAATCGCCGAGAAAATGGTGCGGGGCCGTCGGAACGCCGTGCAAGTCCAGGTTATGAAACCAGTCGCCTAGCTCCGAAATGCGTTGCGCGAGTTGACCCCGCTCTAAGCCAACGGGAGGGGAGGGGTGCTGCTGTACCGATTCCGTGAAGGGGGACATGACGTTCAAAGGGACTACTCAAAGATGCGCCTTTCCAGAGCTGCGTTGTGTTCGCTTCGACATCCGGCCCGGTTTCGTACGTGATCCAGGGTGGGCAGCAATGTAGTTCCCGCGTATGTGTCTACAACCGAAAGTTGCACAACCCCATCCAAGCGGCTCATGGCGGAACATACGCCAAAAGCGCCGGATGCTCCGCCCGTGACTTCTGCGAGTGCCGTTCCGCTCCCCGACGAAGCCGTCAGGCTCTACCGCGATGTCTTGATCGCGATGAACGAACATGCCATTCCCTATGCCGTTGCCGGCGCGTTTGCGCTGCAAAAATACACCGGCATTTGGCGCATGACCAAGGACCTGGATCTCTTCGTGAAAGCCAGCGACGTTCCCGCAGCTCTCGACCACCTCTGCAAACAGGGCTTCCGTTGTGAAACCCTCGATCTGGTCTGGCTCTCGAAGGCGCATCGCGGCGAGTATTTTGTTGATCTGATTTCGGGAATGAGCAATGCCACAATTCTGGTAGATGACAGTTGGATGAAACGTACCCACCCGGCAATCATCGCAGGCGTGCAGTCGCAAATAATTTCGGCTGAAGATTTAATCGCTTCAAAGCTGTTCGTGCTGCGCCGCGAAAGATTCGATGGCGCCGATATTGCCCACATTATTTACAGAACGAAGGGAAAGCTGGAATGGGAGCGCATAATGGAACTCGCTGGCGAGCACTGGGAAATTGTGCTCTTCGCGCTGGTCCTCTTTCGATACGTGTATCCCGCACACACCGACTATGTTCCCGCCCCGCTCTGGCAAGATTTGCTGTCGCGCTATATGCAACTGGTCCAGCATCCGGACCTGAATGCGCCGTTTCGTGGCAGCCTGGTGGATGAAAACATTTTCTCCATTGATGTCAAAGACTGGGGACTCGATGACTTGCAGAGCGAATACCGGGCACCCCAATTGCAGAAATCGCCCGGTAGTACGCCTTCGTTGGGCGTGATTCGCAAATCCGGAACATAAGAATGAGAGTCGCGGCTACTGCCGACCTACACTTCACGCCAGCGCGGTTCAGCGCTCTGCATGAACAACTCAATCGTGTTCGCGACGAAGCCGACGTTTTTGTGCTCGCGGGCGACCTCACTAATTTCGGCCAACCCGATGAAATGGAGCCGCTACTCAATGTCCTGGTACGGCTTCGCTTGCCGGTCATCGCCGTGCTTGGCAACCATGATTACGAAAGCGACCGACAAGTCGAACTGATGCGCATGTTGACGCAGGAAGGAATTAAGGTTCTGGACGGAAGCGCCTATGAGCGCGACGGTGTGGGCTTTGCGGGAACCAAAGGTTTTGTGGGAGGCTTTGGCCGGGGCGTGCTGACCGCTTTCGGCGAGCCCGAAATTAAGACATTCGTCCGCGCCAGCATCGACGAGGCCCTAAAGTTGGAGCGGGCCATGTCGCAGCTCAGGACCAGGAAGCGGGTCGTGGTCTTGCATTACGCTCCCATCGTTGCCACGGTTGAGGGCGAAGCTCAGGAGATTTACCCTTTTCTGGGAACATCGCGGCTCGCCGAAGTCATAGATCGCCACGGCGCCGATCTGGTGGTTCACGGTCACGCGCACAACGGAAAATGCGACGGCAAAACAGCGGGTGGAGTTCCAGTGCACAACGTCGCAATTACGTTATTGCAATCGCAAAATCCGTCTGCGGTATATCGGGTGTTTGACGTTTGACCCTCGCCCTCCACCTCTACGAACAGCCAGATTCTCAAATAGTGTATACTTGACGTATATACCTGAGGGAGGTTTGAGCATGGCTACGGCCAAGGTATTTCGCTCCGGAAACAGCCAGGCTTTGAGGCTGCCGAAGCAATTTCGCCTCAAGAGCAAGGAAGTGGAAATCTTCCGACGCGGGGATGAAATCGTTTTGCGCGAAAAAAGTGGGCATCTAGGAAGGGCCTTCGATTTACTGGCAGGCCTGCCGGATGACTTCGAGATATCGGACCGCAGTTCCGATGTGCCACAAAAACGCAAGAGGCTATAAGTGGAGCCTCTATACCTTCTTGACACGAACATTTTCATTTATATCCGGCAAAAAAGGCCTGACGATTTGTTACGTCGTTTCCAGAAACTTCGCGAGGGCGAAGCGGCTATTTCCGTTATAACTTATGGAGAACTCATCTACGGGGCAGAAAAGAGCCGCCAGCGCGCAGCGGCCCTTGAGCGCCTGCGCGAGTTGGTCATGTTGCTGCCTGCATTGCCACTTCCGGAAGGGGCGGCTGCTTCCTATGGAAAAATTCGCGCTGACCTCGAATCAAAGGGCGAGATGATCGGAAATAACGACTTGTGGATCGCTGCCCATGCTTTAGCCGCGGACTTAATTCTGGTCACGAATGACGAGAACGAGTTCAGACGCGTCCGCGGACTTAAAGTGCAGAATTGGGCGTCATAAGAACTGGTTCAGCTATCGTACTCATTGCTACACGCTTCGCCTTACGAACTCCGCAAACTGCTTCACGTCGTCAGCGGTCGTATCCCAGGAGCACATCCACCGCACCACCGACTGTGCCTCGTTCCAGACGTAAAAGAAGTACCGCTTCTGAAGTTTTGCAATTGCTCTTCGCGGAATTTGCGCAAAGACCCCATTCGCCTCCACGTTATAAATGATCTTCACTTGCGGAATTTTGCCGATCTCGCGCTTGAGCAGTTGCGCCATGCGATTGGCATGTCGTGCATTCTGAAGCCACAGATCATCGGTAAACAAGGCCTCAAACTGTGCCGAGATAAATCGCATTTTTGAAGCCAGCTGCATTCCCTGCTTGCGGTAGAACTTGAAGTTCGCAGACAGTTCCGGATTAAAAAACAGCACCGCCTCTGCCCCGAGCGCGCCGTTTTTGGTGGCCCCGAGCGAAAGCACGTCAATTCCCAAATCGCGTGTCGATTCCCTCAACCCGATCCCGAGCGCAGCCACTGCATTGGCGATTCTCGCGCCGTCGACATGCAAGAACATTCCGTGCTCGTGGGCAAAACCAGCTAGGTCGCGAATCTCGTTCGGCTTATATACCGTCCCTACCTCGGTCGCTTGGGTGATGGAAATGACTTTAGGCTGAACGTGGTGTTCGTCACCCACTCCGTGGTAAGCAGATCGCACCGCTTCGACCGTCAGCTTGCCGTTCTTTGCTGGGATTGGGACCAGTTTGCAGCCGGTGAATTTTTCCGGCGCGCCGCATTCGTCCACGTAAATATGCGCAGCCTCCGCGCAAATAACCGCATGAAAAGAGTTAGTTAGTGCCTTCAGGCTGAGGCAATTTGCGGCCGTGCCGTTAAATACAAAAAAGACCTCGATGTCCCTGCCGAATATTTGCTTGAACCGGTTGACCGCCGATTCGGTGTACGGATCGTCACCATACCCGACCACGTGGCCCTGATTTGCCCGGGCAATCGCTTTCAGTATCTCTGGGTGTACCCCGGCATTATTGTCGCTGGCGAAGCTGCGAATGGGTTTCATGAATTGAACAATCTAGCAGAAGATCGGAAAACCCAAAGTGCCACTCTCCTTTTTCGATGTTGAACGTCCAAAATGAGGGGAAGTTCTTGACAACTACAATTATGTAACGATATGGTTACATATAAAGGTGGTCGAGGATCGATGAGGGCCTCATTGAGGCAATCGATAAGAAGCCGATATAAAACTCATCGGCGAAGAGGAAAGATGGTAGTGGTGCCATTTAATTAAATGGCACCACTACCGGAAAGATCGACCACTTGAAACCAGCGAGGTTCGCCAATTAACCTAAGAGGAATCGTGTGACGAGCAGCGGCGCCGGGGCGAAACCATTAGCTGATAAATGGCTCCTTTCGGGCACGCCGGTTTCCGGCTTATCAATTTTTTGGAGCCGCTGCTACTCACGTTACATCGAATATCTAACCTGAGTTGTACACCAAAACTGCTACGGTTTAGCCCGTTCACAAACGTGGGAACTTTGGCTTTTTACCATGCGTAAGGATATTTAAAGGGAAATTATGGCGAAACGGATGTTCTTCATGCTGGCCGTCGTGGTGGTGGTTGTGGGCGGCCTCGGCTTCTTTAAGTACCGGCAGATTCAGACCGCGATCGCGATGGGATCGAGCTTCGCGCCGCCTCCGGACGCAGTGACAACCGTGGTCGCAAAGCGTGATACCTGGCCTTCCACTTTGGACGTAATCGGTACCGCTGCCGCTATACAGGGAGTGACCGTGAGCGCCGACCTGCCGGGTTCGGTTGCCAAAATAAACTTCGAATCCGGACAATCGGTTCATGTAGGTGATGTTCTGGTGGAACTCGACACCCGCGAAGAGCGCGCGCAATTGGCGGCCGCCGAATCTGACCGCGATCTGGCGAAGATCAACTACGATCGCGATCAGCAGCTGGTAAAAGAAGGCGTTGTCCCGAAGTCACAGTTCGATAACTCGGACGCCCAGCAAAAGTCTACCGCGGCGAAAGTGGGCGAGATTAGAGCCACCATCGAGCGCAAAACGGTCCGCGCGCCGTTTTCAGGAATTCTAGGCATTCGGCAAATTAACCTTGGCCAGTATCTCGCTGCCGGCCAGGCCATAGTTTCACTGCAGGCATTGAATCCCATTTATGTGAATTTCGGGGTTCCGCAGCAGGAGTCATCACGCGTCCGCATTGGCAGCCGCTTGCAGCTGACCAGCGACGACGTGCCCGGCGTTGTCTTCTCGGGCCGTGTGAATGCCGTGGATTCCGTTGTAAACGAAGCCACGCGTAACCTTCAGATTCAGGCGACTCTGCCGAATCCCGGGGGCAGGCTGCGCCCAGGTATGTTCGTTCAGGTTCAGTTGGGCCTGGGATCCAGCCTGGCTGTGTTTCCCCTCCCCGCGTCCGCGATTAACTACGCTCCATATGGCGATTCAGTTTTCGTTGTGACAAACGACAAAGACGCTAAGGGCAACCGAAAAGTACGCCAACAGTTCGTAAAAGTTCAGGGCTCGCGTGGCGATCAGATTGGCGTCATCTCAGGCGTTAATCCCGGCGACGAAATCGTAAGTTCGGGAGTATTCAAGCTGCGAAATGGCGCCTCCGTCCAGGTAAACAATAAAGTCTTGCCACCGAATGACCCGAAGCCTAACCCCGAGGACAGTTAGCCATGAAGTTCACCGACCTCTTCATACGTCGGCCAGTTCTTGCGATCTGCGTCAACCTGGTAATCCTGATCGCCGGCCTGCAAGCTATCCGCTCTCTGAGCGTACGCCAGTATCCGCGCAGCGACATCGCCGAAGTGCAGGTTTCCACCGTTTACGTTGGCGCAAATGCCGACCTGGTTCGCGGCTTCATCACCACGCCACTCGAGCGCGTAATCGCCAGCGCAGACGGTATCGATTACATGGAGTCCACGAGCTCCCAGGGCATCAGCACGATCGATGTTCACCTCAAGCTCAACTACGACACCAACGCCGCCCTCACTCAGATTCAGGCGAAAGTAGCCCAGGTACGTAATGACCTGCCACCCGAAGCCGAGGCCCCGGTCATCGATCTGCAGACCTCGGACAATCAGTTTGCGGCGATGTACATCGGCTTTTCGTCCAAGGACCTCGACCAAAATCAAATTACAGATTACTTGACCCGCGTGGTGCAGCCGAAACTCACCGCCATCAGCGGCGTCCAGCGCGCTGACATTCTTGGTGGACGAACCTTTGCCATGCGCATCTGGCTCAAGCCCGACCAGATGGCCGCGCGCGGCGTCTCGCCTTCTGACGTGCACGACGCACTCTCCAAGAACAACTATCTTTCAGCGCTGGGCAGCACCAAGGGCGATGCAGTTTCGGTGAACCTGGTCGCCAACACCGATCTCCGTACGGCGGACGATTTCCGCCAGATGGTGATCAAGCAACAAAACGGAGTAGTGGTCAGGCTTGGCGAAATTGCAGACGTTATCCTCGGCGCTGAGAATTACGACTCCGATGTCCGTTTCAATGGCGAGAGCGCGACCTTCATGGGAATCTGGGTGCTTCCCACGTCCAATTCGCTGGACGTGATTAAGCAGGTCCGCGCAGCCCTTCCGGGAATAAAGGCAGAGTTGCCGCAGGGAATGAATCTCGGAATTCCCTACGACTCCACTGAGTACATTCAGGACGCGATCAACGAAGTGCTGCACACGTTGACCGAAACCCTGTTGATTGTCGTAGTCGTCATATTTTTATTCCTCGGCTCCTTCCGGTCGGTGCTCATTCCGGTTATCGCGATTCCGATCTCGCTGATTGGCGCTGTTTTTATCATGCTGGTAGCCGGATTCACCATCAACCTGTTGACTTTGCTCGCAATTGTTCTTTCGGTCGGATTGGTTGTAGATGACGCGATTGTGATGGTGGAAAACGTCGAACGCCACCTGCATATGGGTAAGGCGCCGTTTCGTGCCGCTATCGACGCTGCCCGCGAACTGGTCGGCCCCATCATTGCCATGACGATCACCCTGGCGGCGGTCTACACGCCTGTCGCGATCCAGGGCGGCCTAACCGGTGCTCTCTTCCGCGAGTTTGCATTTACGCTGGCCGGCGCGGTGATCGTTTCCGGTTTCGTAGCGCTGACGCTCTCGCCAATGATGGGTTCGAAATTGCTGCGTCAGGGCGATACCGAAAAAGGCTTTGCCGGAATTGTTAATCGCCAATTCGAGCACATACGCAGCTTGTACACCCGTATGCTCTCCGGCACGTTGCGTTTCCGTCCGGTGGTGCTCACGCTCTGGGTGATTGTGGCCCTGTTGATGGTTCCCTTCTACATGTTCTCGCAGCGAGAATTGGCTCCGGCGGAAGACCAGGGAATCGTTTTCTCTATCATTCAGTCTCCTGCAAACTCAACCCTCGATCAGACAAATCTGTTTTCTCAACAGGTTTATAACGTCTTTCATTCGATTCCCGAGAACGAGAGCATCTTCCAGATCACGCAGCCTACCGGTGGCTTTGGCGGCATGGTTACCAAGCCGTGGAGCGAACGCAAGAAGACCGCGCAGCAACTTCTAATGCAGGCGAGTGGACAGCTATCGAAAATTCCCGGCATTCGAGTAATCCCTTTGACGCCATCGCCATTACCAGGCGGAGGTTCTTTCCCGGTTGACTTCGTAATTCAGGCCTCGGCCGAACCGCAACAGATCAGTGAAATGGCCGGGAAATTAGTGCAGAAGGCGATGGCCAGCGGCATGTTCATCTTCGCCGACACTGATGTCAAATTTGACCAGCCGCAAACCGAAGTGGTTTTCGATCGCGACAAACTCCGCTCGCAGGGAGTGGACATGAGCGAAGTGGGCGCAGACTTGTCTACGCTTCTCGGTGGGAACTATGTGAACCGCTTCAGTATTCAGGGTCAGAGCTATAAAGTGATTCCTCAGCTCAAACGCTCTGAGCGCCTCACCCCAGACCAACTCGCACACGTTTACGTAAAGGGATCGAACAATCAACTCGTTCCTCTTTCAACTTTCGCCACCTTGAAAACTTCGACCCAGCCGCGCTCGCTGAACAAGTTCCAGCAGCTGAATGCTGTGCGTATTCAGGGTGTGATACCGCCTCCAGTACCGCTCGACAAAGCGCTTACGTTTCTCGAGGACCAGGCCAAACAGATATTGCCGCAGGGATATACCGTCGATTACGCTGGCGAGTCACGACAGCTCCGCGTTGAGGGCAGCAAATTTCTCGGCACTTTCCTGCTGTCGGGAATTTTGATTTACCTCGTGCTGGCCGCGCAGTTCGAGAGCTTCCGCGACCCGTTCATCATTCTTGCAGGATCGGTGCCGCTGGCCATCTCCGGCGCGCTGGCCTTCTCGTTCTTGGGATTCACCACGCTCAACATCTACAGCCAGGTGGGACTAATAACGCTTGTTGGATTGGTCTCGAAGAACGGAATTCTTATCGTCGAATTCGCCAACCACCTCCAGGAACGCGGACACGACAAAATAGATGCCGTGATCGAGGCCGCCGCTACCCGTTTGCGCCCGATTCTGATGACTACCGCGGCCACGGTGTTCGGTCACCTTCCGCTGGTTTTCGCCAGCGGCCCTGGGGCCGGAGCGCGAAACAGTATCGGTATCATGCTGGTCAGCGGAATGATCATTGGAACGGCGTTTACTCTTTTCGTCGTCCCATCGATCTACATGCTGGTGGCCAAGCACCACGTAGCGCTTGAACCATTGCGGGAGCCTGAAGTTACTCTGCCTGAACCGGCGGGAATGGCGGTCTAAAAGAAATTGCTGCAGTGGCGCTGCGCGGGCTGACCGCTATTGCACATGCGCGACCGCTGCACCCAGAACTCTACCCTCGTCTGCTTGCTGCACGAACGCGATCACTCGGTAGTCCGTCCCGGGATGGTTCAGGTTGATTGCTATGTCTTTTGAAAACGGCTCGCCTTTCTTCATTTTGCCGACGCTCGCGAGCCGCTCTACGACAGCGACGTGTTCCAATTGACGGCCCCCATTCTCTCCTCTGAGCACTTGGGATTGAGCATGATCGAGGGCTATTGCGATAAAGACTTCTCCCTTCGAGGGGACGGCGTCGGTCTCGACATGGGCGAGAACCTTGCCCTGCTCAACACGCAGCGAAGAAATTTTGATATTAATTTTTTCAACCTTAGCTTCTTTCGCCAATGCGCGGGCAGCTTGCGCTCGATCATTGCCTACGAAAGCGTCGCCGCCATCAACCACCATTTGTGGCGTGTAAGGGCCCTGACTCACGCGCAAGCGATCCACGTATTCGCCTTGCCGCAATGTAAATGCGTGTGATGAGAACGGATCTCTCCATCCCAGATCGTCCCAATAATCCACATGTTCTTCGAGCACAACTAACTGCGCTCCGGGAATAGGCTGGGTCGAGTCCAACGTTCGCAGCAACGTATCTGCGGGCGGACAATCGGAACAACCTTCAGAAGTGAAAAGTTCCACCAAAATCGGATTCGCCGACGCAGCCCGCGCAGTCACGCAAAATAAAATCGACATTGTCACTGTCGCGACAGCAACCCGGACTCGATCCCCGTATTTATCAAAATTAGACATGGTTCAGAAGATTCCCGGAACCTAACAAAGTTACAATTGTCTATCTTACGTTCTCAGCGCAGCCCACAATATCTTTAAATTAGTGGATCCTTGGAGAAAAAATGGATAAGACCCTGCTCTTCGGTATTGCTGTTATTGCCCTCATTGCTTCGCCAGCTTACGGCGCCGACTCTTCCCAAACTTGGTTCTTTGCCGTTTCCGGCGACTCGCGTAACTGCGGCGACGTTGTCATGCCAGCGATCGCTGCCGACGCTTTGAAACACAATGTTGCCTTTTATTGGCATCTTGGGGACCTGCGCAAAATCTCGGCACCCGACGAAGACTTCATTCAGGAACAAGCGCGGAAGGGCACTCCAGCCGACCTTGCCACGTATGAGAACAATGCCTGGGACGATTTTGTCGCAAACCAGATCACACCCTGGGGAACCACTCCCGTTTTTCTTGGAATCGGAAACCACGAGACGATTCCTCCCAAGAACCGCGCCAAGTTTGTCGAACAGTTTCGGCAATATCTCGACCGGCCAGAACTAAAGGAACAGCGTTTGAAAGACGACCCCAAGTCGACTCAGCCCAAAACCTACTATCACTGGATGCGCGACGGCATCGATTTCATTTATCTCGACAACGCCACTGGAAGCGATTTCGAGCCTGGTCAAATGCAATGGATTCAGGGCGTGCTTGATCGCGACCGCAGGGACGATGCTATTCGCACCATCATTGTAGGAATGCATGAGGCATTGCCGGAGAGCATCTCGGCCAATCACAGCATGGACGAATCTCCTTCAGGAATTGAAAGTGGCCGACGGGTTTACCATATGCTGCTCACAATGCAGAACGACGCACATAAGACGGTTTACGTGTTGGCCAGCCACTCGCATTACTTTATGGACGGAATATTCAACACTGAATATTGGAAAGCAAACGGCGGCGTTTTGCCGGGATGGATTGTCGGAACAGCCGGGGCAGAGCGCTATCCGCTGCCCCCCGCAGCTGGCGATGCGAAGGCCGCTAAAACTAATGTCTACGGTTATCTGATGGCAACGGTGAATCCCGCAGGCGAGGCGCCCGGAACTATAAAATTCAAATTTGAAGAGCTGAAAGAAGACAGCATTCCTGCGGACGTCGTGCAGCATTTCACCAAACCATTTGTGCACCAATGCTTCGAGGGGAACCGCAGGCTAACGCAAATCCATTAGTTGGGGGTCAGCAGATCGTTTGAATCGCCAGGAATAATTTAGAATAGGCTCCGCAAAGAGGTGGGGATGAATACATCACGAATTGTTACGGCTTTCTTGCTCGCCGGATTTTTCCTGGCGCCAGCGTTGGCAGCAAAGAAGCCGCCAATTCCACTGGCTACCGTCAACTTTGTAGTGTTGCGCGACGAGAATGGCAAGCCTGTGCGAAATGCGGCTGTAGTCTTACATCCGGTACAGGACAACGGTAAGCAGGAACCGGGCGGAATCGAACTGAAGACCGATCCCGACGGCAAGGCCGGCTACGATGGAGTTCCTTATGGCAAAATGCGCATTCAGGTGCTCGCCTCCGGCTTCCAGACTTTCGGCAATGATTACGACATCGGCCGTCCGACAATGGAGATCACCATCAAGCTGAAGCGCCCGGAACACCAGTATTCGATTTACGAGGATCACCCAAAACCCGAAGATAAAAAAGATCAAAAGCCGCAGTAATTAAGCGCCCGATGCCATACCTTCTCAAAACCGAGCCTTCTGAATATTCTTTTGCCGATCTGCAAAGCGATAGCACAACCGTATGGGACGGCGTCTCGAATCCTGTAGCTCTGAAGAATCTTCGCGGGATGAAGCCGGGGGACGAGTTGCTCATTTACGAAACTGCGGACGTAAAAAGTGCCGTGGGAACCGCGACTGTGGTTTCTGTTGACGCGTCCGATCCTAAGAACCCGCGAGTAAAAATCAAGGCTGGCAAGCCGCTGCCAAAGGCTGTAACGCTTGCCGAAATCAAATCCAATAAGCTCTTCGCGGATTCGCCGCTTGTGCGTCAGGGAAGATTGAGTGTGGTGCCATTGAGCGAAAAGCAGTTCGAAGCGTTAGGCGCGAGCTAGCAGGTCTACCCGAGGATCCGCATAAAGCCGGCGCTCGGCAAATCAGGAACTAGAAGGTTTCTGGCCACACCTGCATACTTCGCAAGTTCTCTCGCTGCCATATATCCACTTCTCACCGCACCCTCCATGGTTGCCGGCCAACCGGTGGCCGTCCAATCTCCCGCCAGAAAGATGTGCGGCCACGGACTTTGCGTCGGTGGTCGGTAACGATCGATGCCGGGCGTTGGCGAGAACGTGGCGTTCACTTCTTTGATGACGGTTGCTTTGATCAGCTTGGCATCGCGGGCAGCGGGAAAGAATTCGCGCAGTTCGCTTAATGCCAGATCGATGATTTCCTGGCGGGATTTGTCGATGAGAGACTTTGAAGCGCTGATGACCAGCTCGACGTAACTCGGACGGTCTTCAATAGGGCGATCTTGGTCGGGGCGATCTTGGTCGGGGCGAGCTTTGTTAGGGCGATCTTTGTTAGGACCACCTCGGATTTTCGGCACGCCGTTTTCGCCGGCTTTCAACGCTGAATCCAAGCTTTTCGCTAACAGCATCGATTTGTGAAACATCCATTGAATGGTGCGGTCGAGAAGCACGGCATGCGGCAGATCAGTGATCTGGCGATCGAACCAGAGGTGGACACCGGTGATTGGAGAAGTTTCAAAGTGCGATAGCTTTTCGCGCAAGTCCTGCGAGTCCGCCGAATCCGGCAAAAGCTTGGCCAGCGAGTCAAACGGCACCGCCAGCACCGCATAGTCAAATTCTTCTTCTGAATCCTGTAGTTTGAGCCGGACGCCTTTTTCGGTTGGAAGAAATGACTGCACGCTATTGCGCAAGCGAACCGTTCCGCCGTGATTCATGATGTAGTCCTTGGCCGCGTTGTACAGCTCGGAGAGAGGGACACTGGGAATTCCCATGGCGCGCGCCTCGCTGGATTTCATGGATTCACGTACCACTTGCGCCGCGTAGGGTACTGCGATCCGATCCAAGTCTTCGCTGAGCGCGCTGACCAGTATCGGTTTCCAGAAGCGCTCGATCGCATTATGCGTTTGATGGTGGCGTTGCAGCCACTCTTGAAACGAGCTCCCGTCATCTTTCGGCTGACTGAAGATCAGCGCCGACAGAGCGCGGGAGAGTACGACCTTGTCCCATGTATTTAGAAACTTGAGTCCCAGGAACGAAGGCGCCACATGAAACGGCGCTGGCAGAAAACTTGGCTCCAGAACCGAGCGTCTTCCAGCCGGCTCGACGAACGTCATGCTGTCGAACCACCGGATTTTGTCTTCGATTCCGATCTTCTTGTAGAACGCGATCAGGTTCGTGCACAGCCCGAACAGAACGTGCTGGCAGTTGTCCACGACCTCACCGGTGCCGGGGTGTTCATACGAAGAAGCGCGCCCGCCGAGATATGGACGGCGCTCGAACAGGGTCACGCGAAATCCGCCCTCGGAAAGAGAGCACGCCGCGGCAAGTCCAGCTAATCCCCCTCCGACAATTGCAACCGTGGGACCGCTCTCCCTCGAAGTGTTCACGGATTTGGATGGCGTGGGATGGACGGAAGACATTAGAGCATTCGCTTCAAGAAGCCTTTTCCGAAAATGCTGAGCTTCTCTCTAAGCGTGAGGCTGACTTTGCGAGTAAAGACATCGTAATTGAGGCGGACGATTTTCTGCAGCAGGCTGCGATAGATGTTGATCAGTACCCAGAGCGCCGGTTGGCTGTCTTCTGATATCAGATGGAGAAGATCATCGCCGGCGCGGTAGTTTTCAAATGCGCGTTGCGCTTCGAACTCGAGCAGCGAACGCAGACGGGTCGGATCAATCATGCTTGCCAGGTCAGCAGCTGGGATTCCGAACTGCGCCAGATCATCCTGCGGCAGATAAACTCGCCCCTGCACTGCGTCTTCCTTCACGTCGCGAATAATATTGGTGAGCTGAAAGGCTAATCCCAGACGCTCGGCCAGCGGCTCAGCAGCGGCATCCTTGTAGCCGAAAATGTGAATGCAGACCAATCCCACAACGGAAGCAACGTTATAACAGTAGCGCTCCAGCTCTTGAAAGTTGCGGTATTGGATCGGGTGTCGCGGATAATTCTGGTCGGGATTTTCCTCTTCGACATCCATCGCCGTGCCAAATGCGAGTTGATCCAGCAGGCCGACCGGAATACTGAATCTGCGTTGCGCATCGACCACCGCCAGAAGCACCGGATCATCGGTGGGATGGCCGGCTTCGGCGGCGTGAAACGCGTCAATCCAGGCATCGAGCTTCTGTTTGCGATCGCGCGCCGCAAGCGCAGGATCGTCGGCAATGTCATCGCAGCGGCGCATGAAAGCGTAAACCGCGCTCAGGGCCTGGCGTTTGCGTTTGGGAAGAACCAGAAATCCGTAATAGAAATTCTTGGCCTGTGCGCGCGTGATTCCCCGGCACACCGAATACGCCATGTGGAGCTGTGACTCGGTCGGGATAAACGGGCTTGGGAATTGCGCCACGCTGCTCATATCAGCTTACGCAGGGCCGCTCGGGCCACGAGCACGAGTTTGCGCTGCTTCGAAATGACAGGACGGCGGCCCAGCACGGCGTAGCCTTGACGTTCAATCGCGTTCAGGATCTCCTGGCCTCCGCGACTAAAGAGCTCAATGTCAATTGCCAGGTCGCGGCTAACTTTTTTTGTCAGCGGCAGGCCACGGTCAAACCATTCCCTGGCGCGCCGTACTTCAAAGCGCATCGTCTCGCGAAATGCCGGAGTGTTGTTTTTGCCAACGATGTCCGATTCGGCGACGTTGTATTTCCGCATGTCCTCGAGCGGAAGGTAAATGCGCCCTTTCTCGTAATCCGCGCTCACGTCCTGCCAGAAGTTGGCAAGCTGCAATGCGGTGGAGGTAAAGTCAGAAAGCTGCTGGCGATCGCCATCGCGATATCCGCAAAGATACAGAACTAAATGTCCGACGGGATTCGCTGAGTAGCGGCAGTAACCGAGCAAGTCATCGAAGGTTTCGTAGCGTGTAACCGTCTGGTCCTGCCGAAAAGCTGTAAGCAGATCAGCAAAGGTTTGCTTCGGAATATCGAACTCGCGCACGGTTCCGGCCAGCGCGACGAATACCGGATGCCGTGGAGCACCCTCGTAGCAGGCGTTCAGCTCGCATTCCCATTCATCCAGCAACTGCAGCGAAGCCTCGCGGTTTCCGGTCTCATCCCCAAGGTCGTCGGAAATACGGCAGTACGCGTAGACGTTGTAAAAATGCTGGCGAAGGCGCTTAGGCAAGAACCATGTCGCGACCGAAAAATTCTCGTAATGTGTGCGCGCCAGGCGTTCGCAATACGAGTACGCATCCTGCAAGGAAGGAGCGCGCGAAGGGATCGCGTACTCCGCGGGAACGTGCGACCAGATTTGGTGGGCGGTACTCATTAGGATTTGTAATTTGGTAATCGGGAAATTTTGTAATTTGGTAAAGCCTGCTTGGGCCAGTAACGTCAAAATTACCAAATTACCCAATTACAAAATTACTCAATCTGCTATCTCACTGGCCGGGGATGATTGCAGTCTTGATGTCCCCGTTGCGATTCATCATGTGCTGCAAGACCTCCTGCAGCCGCGAGAGTGGCGCTTCGCCGGTGATGTAGTCAGTTGGGCGAATCTTCTTTTCCGCGATCAGGGCGAAGGCTTTGCGCACCGCGTCCGGCGTGTGATGGAAGGTCGCTTTCAGAGTCACTTCTGAGTAGTGCAGGCGATTAGTGTCCAGCTCGACCTTGGCGTTCTTTGCGCATCCGCCAAAAAAGTTGACTGTGCCTCCCTTGCGCACCATTTCCGTTGCCCAGATCCAGGCTTCGGGACGTCCAACGGCTTCGATGACAACATCAGCGCCGCGACCAGCTGGCGAGATCACCCGCACCGCCTCAACCGGATCTTTGACTCTGCCCAAATGGACCACGTCATGTGCACCCATTTTGCGAGCGGCTTCAATTTGGGACTCGCGCTTGACCACGGCGATCACGTTGCATCCCATGGCTTGTGCCACGTGCACAAACATCAAACCGATCGGACCAGCGCCGATAACCGCCACTGTGTCACCGATTTCGACCCCAGTTTCATGCAGTCCGCGGAGCACACATGCTAGCGGCTCGACCATTGCCGCTTCTTCAAAGCTGACATGAGGCGGAATGGCCAGCATGTTCAGGTCAACAATCCGCCGCGGCACGCGAATGTATTCCGCGTATGCACCGTTGTTAAAAAGCAGGTCTTCGCACAAATTTTCCTGATGGCGGGAGCAGTAGAAGCACGTCTGGCACGGTGCCGAGTTCAGCGCGACTACACGCATGCCCTTTTTAAAGCCTCGAACTCCGGGGCCGACTTCCTCAATCACGCCAGCTGACTCGTGTCCGAACAACGCCGGTGGGACGATCATGCGGGCGTGATAGCCACGCTGATAAACCTTTAGATCAGTTCCGCAGGTGAGCGCCACCTGCACTTTTACCAGGACTTCACCCTGCTCTACGCGAGGAATGGGTACTTTCTCAATCTTCACGTCCTCCTTGCCATAGAGGACGGCTGCTGTCATTTTTCCGTTCACTTCTGCCTTTCAATTCCCGGCTGAATCACAATCTTCATCGAGTCCGGCTGCGGATGTGCCGCCAGCTCCAAAGCCTCCACCGCTTGCGAAAGCGGGAAGCCATGGCTGATCAGCTTCTCCAGCGCCATTTCCTGGCCCATCACGAAGCGGACTGAATCTTCCTGCAAATCGACTGAAGCGCTGTATGAGCCAATCAGCGTCTTCTCATCGACGCATACTGCCGCCGGGTCGAACTCGGCCTCGCCGTGCTGCGTCTGAGCAAACAGTAAAACCCGCCCGCCTGGACGAACCGCATCCATGGCTGTACGGATCAAGCTATTGCTTCCGACCGCCAAAATGGCAGCGTCGACGCCGCGGCCTTCACTCTGGCTACGCGCCTGGCGAACCACATCAGCTGATGAGCTATTAACGGCGTTCTCGAGTCCGAATCCTTTTGATATTGTAAGCCTTTGCTCGTATAAATCGGAAGTAATTACCCTAGTCCCGGCCCGTTTGGCTAATACGCTCAATATGATACCGATAGGCCCCTGGCCGATCACCAGGACAGTTTCCCCCGGTTCGAGCGCCAGGCGCTCAATCCCCTTCAGGCAGGTGTTTACCGGCTCCACAAAGGCAGCCTGTTCGAAGGAAACCCCATCCGGAATGCGAACTGTGCCCTTCTCTACGATCCAGTCCATTACGCGGACATATTCGGCAAACCCGCCGCCCGAGGGCTCGAATCCGGCTGTGCAGCCCACCTTCTTGTAGGTCTCGCATTGGGCGAAGGTCTTGTGCTGGCAGTAATAGCACCGCCCGCAAGGAATATGATGGAAGACCATGACCCGGTCCCCGGCTGCAAACCGCGTTACCCCTGGGCCAATTGCCGCAGCCGTTCCGGAAGTTTCGTGCCCGAAGATTCGTGGGGCGGAGTGCGATCCGGTTGCGATCTTCTTCAGGTCGGTTCCACAGATTCCGCAGGTATGGACCTTAACTAGAATTTCGCCGGGACCGATCTGCGGTACGGGTACAGATTCCAGCCGAACATCGTCCTTGCCGCGGTACACGGCCGCCGTCATGGTAGCCGGAATTTTGTCTGAAATTTGTTTCGAGGTCAGTTGCTGTGCAATGGCCATCTCAGGATTGATGCCGCGAAATTGTGCCTGGAACTATTGTATTAGTCAGCGCGCTTTCGCGCAGCCATGCACATAGACTGTGAGATGCAAGTTGCGTGTTTCGAGCAAGGCGGATCATTTTCAGCCAAAGCCATGGACGTACGGCTAGGTGAAGAACGAAGCGCTTAGTCAGGAATTTGCCGTCGCGGATGAAACGCGACATTTCCGGCAATTCGAAGTCGCTTTCATCGGAAATAGCCTTGATCGCCAGAAAGCTTAGGTTGTGCGCCTGCGCTGCACGGGCCACAGCGGCCGCCTCCATGTCTACGGCATGCCCTCCGTAAGATTTGGCCAGTTGCTGCTTTTGGGCAACGCTCGCGATTTCCGGGTAGCTGGCTAGAACCGTGCGTGCAAGGCTTGATCCACTCAAGGCCGCGTCACGAATAACAGTCTCGTGCCTGCTGCCGTCCTGCGTATCGATGACCGTGGAAGGAAAGATCGTTTCACCGGCACGGAGCTCTGGAACCAGCGCGCCAGCGACGCCGGCTGAGATCAACAACTCCGGAGAGTATCTGACGATGGTTGCTTCTGATGCGCGGCGAGCCGCTTCCGCGCCAATTCCGCCGCAGACTGCCACTGCGTAATCGCTTTCGTAGAAGGTAAATTCGCGGCCTTCGTGGTGAATCTCAGTTGCCGGCCAATTCTTGATGAGAGGCCAGAGTTCACGTTCGATGGCGGCGACGATGGCGATTTTAGGCATTCATTTGGTTATGTGGAGGGACGGGCGTCCTCGCCCGTCCAATGTTGTGTATGTCATTTCGAGCGTAGCAGGATTGTCCGCACGCGGACAATCCTGCGGAGTCGAGAAACCTGCTGTAACGCTGGCGCGACCGAAAACCAAAAGCAGGTTCCTCGACTGCGTTCGATCATCCGCAAGCGCATGATCGAACTCCGCTCGGAATGACAAAATCAAGGTGGTCAGGAATGACAAACGTAGGGGTTTGTGGCGCGGCTGAAAGCCGTGCCCGTTCAAAAGCGCACTACGCATACCCATTTTCCCGGAACCAATCCGCTGCACGCCGCAGCGCATCATCCACGGGAATGCGCTTCCATCCCAATTCGCGCTCGGCCTTAGCCGACGAGACGAACATCTTCTTTCGCCCCATGCGGACAGCATCAATCGTCGCGCGTGGTTCGCGGCCACGAATTCGCCCCGTGACTATTTCATCCACAGCTCCTGTGGCCAGCGCCAAAACGTACGGCACTCGTATCTTGGGTGATGGCAGTCCGGTGATGACCGCCAGCTTGTCTAGAATTTGCTTCAGCGTGAGATTCTCACCGCCCAAAATGTAGCGCTCACCGCTTCTTCCCTTTTCCAGCGCAGCAATGTGGCCCAATGCACACTCTTTCACATCAACCAGGTTGAGCCCGGTGTCGACATAAGCAGGAAATTTCTTCTTCAGGAAATCGACGACGATGCGTCCTGTCGGAGTGGGCTTGATGTCGCGTTCACCGATTGGCGTGCTGGGATTCACGATCACAACATCTTGTCCGGCGCGGGCTGCTTCGATCGCAACTTGCTCGGCCACAAACTTCGAGCGCTTGTATGGACCGATCATCTTGTCCAAAGAGACCGGAGAATTCTCGTCCACGGACTGGCCGTTAGAAGTGAATCCCATGGTCGCGACGCTGGAGGTATAAACCACACGGCGGACTCGATTCTTGCGCGCGGCTTCGAGAATGGCGCGCGTTCCCTCGACGTTTGCGCGATACATTTCATCAGGATCGCGTACCCAGAGCCGGTAATCCGCTGCGACATGGAACACAACTTCACATCCGGCAATTCCCTTCTCCAGCGATGCGGGATCGCGCAGGTCTCCGGTAACCAAGTCGGCCTTCACATCGTCGATATTTTTCGTATTGCTGTTGGCGCGCACTAGCAGGCGCAGATTGGCACCCTGCTCGGCAAGAGCCCGAGCTACATGGCTGCCGACAAATCCGGTGGCGCCGGTGACGAAAGCAAGCATTAGTGTGTTTAGAGTACACGGAATTTTCGGCATGCACGTGGTGCTTGCGAGTACGGTGCCGGGAAGGGCACAGCTTACAGCCGTGCCAATCTTGTCTAACTCTCAGGTATCGGCACGAGTGAAACTCGTGCCCTTCCAGGGTTTATGTTTGCTAAAGGAGTGGTGATTTCCCACCCTTCGCCAAAACCGGGCGAAAGGGTCGGTCAATCTGCCAGCATTTTGGGTCCAGGGGTTGGCGCGGCCTGTTAGTTAAAGACGATTCGCCCAGTACTCAGGTCGTCGGCTTCCATGGGCAACAGCCCAGATGGTGACTACGGATTCTTTTTGTGAATAGATGACGGTAAAAGGAAATCGCCAAAGCAGAAATCGACGAGTATTGTTGTTTCCTATCGCCCAACGCTCTGGCGCTTTACTGATTATGTTTGTGGCTCGATTGAGCTCTTCGATAAAATCCACAGCGACTCTAGGATTGCGCTTCCGATACCAGGTGACCGCGCTCGTAACGTCTGCAACTGCTCCTTCGTGGTACTCAACGCGTTTAGCGCTCATCTGCGATCGCTAACAGCTTACGGCGCAATTCCTCCCACGGGACGGTAACAGCTTTGCCGGCCTCGAGATCCTTAACCCGACGCGCCACTTCCTTGTCCCACGCGTCTTGCACGGATTCATCCATCTGCTCAAGACTGTCAAGGAGAGTGTTGGCCAATGCCGCCCGTTCATCAACCGGCAGCGAGAGGGCGCGCTTTAGAAGATCGGAAACCTCGGGACTCATAGCGGTAATTCTACGCTCCTCGGCAAGAGCGTCCATCCACGCTGATCATGCGCGGCGCGTACGAGTACGATGCCGGGAAGGGCACGGCTTACAGCCGTGCCGATCTCATCTCGATCCCAGCCATCGGCACGAGTGAAACTCGTGCCCTTTTCGTCTGTTAATCTCGCGGCAGTGGCGAGTCCCACCGTTTGCCAAAACCAGCCGAAAGGGTGGGCAACCTGGATAAGGTTATGGAGATTTCGGAGAATTCGCATCGATCTGTGGGCGGGTGACAGCACCGTCGGGTGCGACATAATAAACTGCGGTCGGCTGCGCGGCCGACTCAAAGGTTAGAACGATTCGGCCATTGAATCCGGCGGAATCTCGCTTCGCGACCCACTCAGGGCTTCTTGCTGTCGGTTCCAGATCGAGAAGGCAGCTGCCCATAAGGACGGACAGGGTCTCGTGGGGAATGGCCCCAAGATTAACTACATGAACGAAACGCTCGCCGGTCTGGCTCCCACCGCAACGGCCCTGAATGTTTCCCGGATTGGAGGCGAACGTGTCTGTGAAGATTAAGAAGTGATTGGGACTCTCAGCTACCAAGTGGGCTTCATAAGGAGCATTGGTTCCTTGGCGATAGTCGCTTGGATGGCTGAGGGCAATGCGTTGATGAGACCGCCGGGATTTGATTTCAAGGACTGTTAGCCGCCCTTGCTGACGAAGTATCGCTGCGCCAGAGTTCACATTTCGAATTGTGATCTCATGTTCTTCAGCCGCGCCAGCGATAGGCAGTAGGCCGACCGCAATTGAAAATAGCAACCTGGGGATCCCAAGACAATTCATCGTGTTAGGGCAAGTACGTGAATTTCTGCCTAACCCTTCTCCATCATCACTTTCTTGTACGTGGTCAGGGCGATCAGCGGGAAGTATTCGCGGTAGAGGTGATACATCAGGTAGAAGACGCGCGGAAAGCCGGTGCCGGTGTACCAGGGCTCATCCCATGAGCCGTCTTTTTTCTGCGTCTTGAGCAAATACGCAATGCCGCGCGCGACCGAGTCGCTGCGAGTATCGTTGGCGGCCAGCAGGCCCATCACTGCCCATGCGGTCTGCGATGGCGTGCTCGGGCCAATACCTTTTGTGTTCGGGTCATCGTAGGAGCCGCAGGTCTCGCCCCAGCCGCCGTCAGGATTCTGCACCATCCGGATCCATTCCGCGGCTTGCTGAATGTATGGCTCGTGATAATCGATAGCCATGGCTTCGAGCCCGCGCAACACCAACGCGGTGCCGTACACGTAGTTCACGCCCCAGCGTCCGAACCACGA
>Ga0073928_10000529_pt1 | contig 88575 bp, 86 predicted proteins | sample PaiPotPPA55metaG_FD_76969 | JGI IMG/M metagenome (GOLD analysis project Ga0073928, IMG submission 76969) | Iron sulfur acid spring bacterial and archeal communities from Banff, Canada, to study Microbial Dark Matter (Phase II) - Paint Pots PPA... ...
GAAGCGCTGAATCTTCTGCGCGAACGCTCCATGTTAGTGTTCGCCATCGCCTCTTTCCTCATCTGCATCCCGTTGCAGTTCTACTATGCCTTTACGAATCTCTTTCTCAATCAGGCGGGCGTTCGTAATGCGGCAGGCAAGATGACCGGCGGCCAGATCTCAGAGGTTATCTGCATGATTCTCATTCCCTGGTTTTTTCGCAGACTTGGCGTGAAATACATGCTGGCAGCCGGCATGCTCGCTTGGATCGCGAGATATATATTCTTCGCGTACGGAAACGTGGACTCGCGAATGTGGATGTTGTGGGCCGGAATTCTTCTTCACGGAATCTGCTACGACTTCTTCTTTGTCACAGGGCAGATCTATATCGACCGCAAGGCTCCCGTCAACCTCAGGGCCTCTGCTCAAGGGTTAATCACGTTCATCACTTATGGCATTGGAATGTTCGTAGGCTCCTGGCTCTCTGGAGCGGTGGTGAATCACTACGCGCTCCCAACCGCTCAAGGAGCCCTAACTTATTACTGGAGGGCGATCTGGCTCTTCTCAGGGTCCGCCTCCGTTATTGTGCTACTTCTGTTTCTGTTGACCTTCTCTGACAAGCAAGCTGACACGGTCGAACCCTTTCCAGCCGCGGAGGGAGCCTCGCTCCAAATCTAACAATCGATAGTCGTCGTAAGTCACGATTTTGATACATCATCAATTCCAAGTAGTTGCACCCATGAATTGAATACCCGAAGTGAATTTCTTCGCTTCTAGCTGCGTTGTTTAGCCACGCTAAGCATCGCGACGGCGCTACGTCCATCACCGGTTGGGCTAACCCTATGGGAATTCAGCTTTACACCAGTTACACGATATCGGATACCGCGAGGTGGTGACTGCGGTTTTCGGCTAATAAACCGCCAAAGAGTTTGGAACTCATTAACGAGGCCGGGCTCTCATGCCAGAGGGCACACCACTGTCCACACTCGATATTCATGTCGACGTCGCATGCGGGGGAGATAGACCGAGTTCATTGAAAAATTCTCTAAGATGGTCGGCCCTGGTAGACGATTGTCGAACTTTCCAGGGTTCAGAAGCACCCTCCGGCTCATTTTTCGCCTCCCTTTAGACCTCGGTGCCTGACGGGATGGTGTTTTGGGCATTGCGCTGAGGCCGAAACTGTGCGCTAGCGTTGAGGTGTACTGAACCCTGCCAGTCGAAGGCTCCTCCAGCGATTTACTTGGTCTTTACCTTCACAAGGACAAGCCCATCACGTTCCAGGTTGAGTTCGAGCTGACCGTCTTTGAGCTGCGCTCGTTCGGGCGGGCCCAATGCGGTCTCCTGGTTCAGCTGTTCCACCTGCGCCTCAGTTGGGTCAAGCGGTTTGCCCATCGCGGCATACTTCGGCAGGACATTGCCATGTTCATCGTCTACCCTCAGTATCGATACCTCCGCATTTTGGGGCATATTCAGAAACTCAAACTTCATCGTCTTTGGTCCACCGCGATTCTCAGGATCGACGAGATTCCACGCGGCAATCACCAACGTGTTGTCGCGCTTGGTCATGATCGCGTTGCTGGAGGCGTTAGCCAACCGTTGATCCCCTAACTCGTGAAGAAGGGCGAAGGCATAGTAACTTGGCTTGTTGATTCCCCCCTTTGCCCGCAGGCCGAACGCACCCTCGAAGGAACGGGGAGCCGGACCTCCCTCTTCAAACACATCGGAGAACGTCCAGAACGACATCATATCTACCATGCCGTCGCACTCTCTTACGGTGTTTGCGAGCGCGGGTCCTACATAGGTCGTGTCGCGAGCCTCCATGTGCCCCGGCACATTCCATTCCGTCCAGAAGAGGGGCAGGTTTGGCGTCGTAGATGCCTGAATTTGTTTGTGCACTTTCTGCACCGCGCGGCAGACACGCTCGTCCATTGGGATGTTTTCGTCGCTGCCCAACATATCTTGCACCGAATCATCGGCATAGCCGTGCGTCGAGACAAAGTCCACGGGAACATGCGCTGCCGCCGTGTGCTTGAGGAAATCGTCCACCCAGTGGGCTGCGGAGGTTGCAGGACCGCCGACGCGCAGGCGTGGATTCACTGCTTTCAGAGCGCGTGCGGTGTGGTCGTAGAGCTCAAAGTAACTGGCTTGCCGGGGGATGCCGTTCCAGAAGTCGATGTTGGGTTCGTTCCATACTTCGAAGTACCACTGCGCTACCTCGTTGATTCCGTAGCGATCTACGAGGTGTTGGGCGAAGTGGGTCATTAGGTCGTCCCACCTTTGCATGCTCTTGGGCGGGGAGACGTTCGGCTTGTACCAGAAGGGATGGAGAGCGTCGGGGTTGAAGGCTAACTTCTTTGGCATGAAGCTGATCTCAACGACGGGGCGGACGCCGTTTTTGAGGAGACCGTCATAGATTTGATCGACATACGCGAAGTTGTAGACGGGGTTTCCGTGCTCGTCTTCGTTGTAGACGCCTACTTCATCGTGCAGGATAGCGTGGAAGCGGACGTAGCGGAAGTCCGTTATTTTCTTCACTGCGCGAAGGTCGTCGCGGTAGCTCTCGCGCAGGGTGAGAATAGCTCGCCCTGAGCCGAACATCTGTTCCCAGAAGTGGGGGAAGGGGGTGGTCTGGGCCTGGGCGTCGATCTGGACGACCTCCTGCGCGGCGGCGGGGAGAGAGAGTGAGAAGACCACTGCGAGAAGTGTGAGCGGAGAGCGGCGAAGTCCGAACATGGGCACCTCAGTCGAAAAAGAGGATGGTAGTTGATGGTTAAATTGTGGTTCTTAAGTGCAAAAACGTGGTAATTTGACGGCTCTTAACGTGGTGGGAAGGCAGGAATGGCGCGGGTTTTGTTGTTTTGGATGCAAAAAAAATGTTGGCGCGTGAAGATGCACCATGAGTGGGGCAGTTGATGCTGTGCAAATTGTCAACTGCGAGGTCGTCAAATACAAAGTGATGGGAGCCGTAGAGGAGGACGCTCGTGGGAGCGTCCTCCTCTCGTGTGGAGTTCAGGCGCGATTAGAAGCTGAAGCGGGCCTGCAGATCGACAGTTCTTGATCCGAGTGCGCTTGACGCCTGACTGAGGTTGCCGTTCGCGATATTGGTCGAAAGGCTGCTGGGGTTGATATTCAATAAATTAAAGGCGTTAAGCATGTTGGCCTTGATCTCGAACCTGGCGTTCTCGCCAAGCACACGCATCTTCGGCAAGCCGAATGCTTTGGCAAAATTTAGATCGACATCACGATAATCGGGACCGGGAAAGGAGTTGCGGCCGATTCCCGGCGGAGGGATGAAGTTGTTTGTGGCCTGCCCAGGATTGTCGGTAATCGCATTCGCATAGTTGGGGACCATGAAGTAGTTGTTGGTGAATTGAGTGTGGTTCGTACCTGTATTGGCAGTTCCAGGGTTGGGGAAATCGCTTCCGGTTTTGAAGGCGGTGTTGCCGGTGTTACGGATAGCTCCTCCAAGATAGTAGGGACGCAGGTTCTGGAATCCGTAGTTGCAGGTATTGCAGTAGATCTGATGAGGCGCGGTATAGACGGGAGTCCACCCATAGCCTGAGTGAACGGAGAATATGCCGCTGAGCGACCATCCACCGACGATCTTCTCTACCCAGCTATGGCTGCCGCGAAAGATAACCGGCTGCCAGATGCCAAAGAGCTTGAACGACTGATTGATGTCGAAATCCGACCGCCCATAGGAGAAGCTTGGATTGTAAAGGTAAACGTCGCGCTGATACGGGCCGGAGTCGGTATCGAGGCTGTGGGCCCAGGCATACTGCGCCTCCGCGGAGAAGGTATGCGAGAACTGATGCTTGAGCCCGGCGAGCAACATGTTGTTGTTGGATTTACCCTGACTGCCGAAGGTGTTAACACTATTTACCAGAGGGTTCTGCGGCGCCCCCGTAATTTGTCCGAGAGCAGTTGCGTCATAGTTGTACAAGGTGTGATGACTGGAGCTGCCTACGTAGCCTACCGTCATCACCAACGCATAACCTAAATCGACCTGCATGTCGAATGAGTAATGATGCGAGTACTCGGTGGGCAAGTTACCGGGCCCGGGCAGCGCGGTGAGGTTTGCGCTCCCGGCGGTTGGCAGGCCTACGGAGTTAAACGTGGTAATCGTGTGTGGGTTGGCCGGAAAGCCAAAGATGTTGGTTGGACTGCTCGAGACCGCGTAGAGGATATTCGGATTGATCTGGGAGGGATTTTTACTACTGCCCGGAACAGAGCTGGTTCCCGGCGGGTTGCCGTCATTCGCGTTGGTGTTTGCGATCTGCCCCTGGTTATAGTTGAGGCCGTAACCGCCGCGGAAGACCACCTTGCCGTTGGATTGCGCCGGACTCCAGTTGAAGCCGACCTGCGGGCCAAAGTTGAGCTTTTGCGCGTTCCAGGCGCCGATTCCGGTTCGGATCGTGATGCCGGTTAAGAGGTTTGTGCCGGTGCCAAACGTGAGTACACCCTGATTGTTGTTCTTATCCGTGAGCGGCCCGAAGTAGGAGTAGCGGAGACCGGCGCTTAAAGTAAGGTTGGGGCGGGCCTTCCAGTCGTCCTGAAAGAAGACGCCTAACATGTTCTGACGGTTATCGTTGCGGAAGCCGCCGGGAAAACCTGTGGTTGCCTGGAATGGACCGCCTTCCGCCTCCGGGGCATCATTCAGGAAGTCCCAGATATTGTAGAAGGTGTAATTCGGCACCCCGATCGGATCATTCAGGAAGTAGAGCCGGGTAAAATCGGCTCCGAATTTCATGGTTTGGGAGTGCAGCACTTTGGTGGCAACGTCCTTGTAGCCGTAGGTCCATTGGTCCAGATGATTCGGCCCCGACGCACCGAGGTTGCCGATGCTGATACTGCCAATCTGCGGAGTGCCGTTGAGGGCGATCTGGGGCAGGCCGAAGGGGGCCTGAGGGTTGCTCTGAATCTCGTTGTAGCGCCAGCCCGCTGCGTTGGCGCGGGCTTCGTTCAGGAAGCTCGGCGAAAAGGTGTGGTTCCAGATGACGGAGAAAGCGTCGTTAATCTGCGTGTGATTGAAGAGCTGATAACCTAGCCCGCCGCGAAGCTGGGTCGTGCTCGATGGGACCCAATAAATGGCGAAGCTGACATGGTCCTTGCCGGTCACGTCGGCATCGAGGCGTCCGTTGTACTGTTTGAAGTCGTCGATGGTCGGGTTGGAAATGCTGTACTGGGTGATATCCGGAGTGTTTGAAAGTCCATTGCCGACGCCGGGCGTGCTGGCGTTCACCCAGGTGAGGTCCTGCTTGCCGAGGCCGTTGGTCAGCGGCGAACCTATGTTCAGGCCTTGACCTGCGATGGTACGGCAGTTTACGCCTTCCGTGAGGCCGGCGAACGCGCAGGTTGTCGAGGCGATTGGGGTGCCAGAGACGGCCGCTCCCTTGAAGTTGAGGAAGGTTGAGGAGATGCTGTTTGCCGGCGCCAATCCCGCAAACGCCGAGGTGGGGAACCATTGGTTGCTGGTCGCCTGTATGCTCTGGCTCTGTCCCTCATAGGCGAAGAAGGCAAAGACTCGGTTCTTCCAGATCGGTCCACCGATGCTTCCACCCAGTTGGTTATAGCGGTCAGAGTCCCGGAGCAGGCCACGCTGAGCGGGTGTCAGTTTGGCTCCGGTGGCATCAGTTGACTGCACAGACTGGGGGCCGTTCCAACGCTGATAAGCATTCAATCCAGGACGAACGATCTGGATGAAAAAGCTGCCGTGAATGTCGTTGGTTCCGGCCTTGGAGGTGATTTGCGTCAGCGCCCCCGAGAAGCGGCCATTTTCAGCGTCGTAGGCATTGGTGACGATTTTAACGTTGCTGACCGAATCCTGACTGGGGGTGACGACCGTCGCTCCGCCCCAGACGGCGCTCACGGTACTGATACCGTCGATGCTGTAGCCGTTGGTTTCAAACTGGCCGCCGTTGGCGTTGGCCGAAGCGCCATTTTCCGTCGAAAAGATACTGCTCGAGTGTCCTAAATTGCCGCCGCCGCCCGATGAGGCCCCCGTCTGCGTGCCTGGAGCCTGGTATCCACCACCTCCAGCGCTTTGCGCTCCCGAGGCCAGAACTCCAGGCGCCAACTGAATGAGACTGGTCACGTCGCGTTGATAGACCGGAGTATGTTGGATCTGATTCTCCGAAATTGATTGTCCAGTGTTTGCGGTCTCGGTATCCAGGGCTGGCGCCAGAGCCGCGTCCACTGTAACGGTCATCGACTCCACGCCAAGGTCAAGCTTCACATTCAGGGAATTTGCCTGCTCAGGGATCAACTGCAGGTTGTCGAGAACCTTTCTCTGGAAACCTTTCATTTCGACAACCAGGGAAAAGCGATCCGGGGGAAGAGCGTTGAAGTTGAAGACGCCGGTTTCACTGCTCGTTCTTACCACCGTCTCGTTGGTCGACAAGTTCTTGAGCGTAAGGGTCGCTCCCGGGACGACTGCTCCCGCGGGATCGGTCACAACACCCTGGATGGAGGTGCGAAATTGTGCAAACACAGGCGCGACCGAGACGGAGAAAGCTGCTGTGACGAAGACGATGGCGCAGAGCAAACTCCGGCGCCCCAAAAGCCCCCTGACGGTCCTCTGAAGGTTGGCATAGATGATCATGCGTGGATCCTTTCTAAACCTATGAAACAAACAAGTGATTGCGCACTTTCGCGCAGCGGGGAATGTCTTGAGTGGCCCGGGAGTGGCCGCAGGAAGGCTCGAGTTGAGTAAATCGAGAAGAGCATGCGGATGTCCTGGCGAACAGGAGTCGACAGAGGACCGGCTCATCATGTATACGATGCTGTTTTGTTGCGCGGAGGTTATGGGTAGGGCGAAGCGGTGCAGTAATTTGCGTCGTGATGGGGTGACGGTCGCAGAAGGAGAAAGTGGCGGAACACGGGGGACCTCCTGTAGGGACTTTCTCTGCTGTCCTTTGCTGGATTCGAGGGCCTTGAACGGCCTCTTCTGGGAGCTAACTGTATAACTTCTGTGCGTTTACTCTATCCATTGTGCAGAACGAGAGGGGTTATAGCATCGTGGGTTAGACACTGTCAACTGCGTGTGGACCAAGCTGTCTAAGCAGGCCGCAAGGGTTTTCAGGTCCCTGGTCCCTGCGACGCTGTCAAACGAATGTTGCCGAGGCTTTACTTATGTCCGACGAAGGCTCGCGCTCGGCTCTAAATACCTTTAATCTCGCCACCATCCATGTGAACCGATGTACCCGTCATCCACTTCGCGGCCGGGGAGACCATGAATCCGAGGAGTTCGGCGATCTCTTCTGGTTGCCCGTAGCGGCTGATCCCGGTCTCCTCTGGAAGCTTCTTCGTCGCATCCTCAACACTCATGTTGTGCGCCGAGGCCCATTATTCGAGAAAGGAGCGGCGACGCCCAGTCATGACTGCGTCCGGCGCGATACTGTTCACTTGAACGCCATCCTTGATGCCTTGCTCCGCGAAAGCTTTCGCAAGAGCTGTGATCGCAGCATTGGTTGCGGCAACAGTAGCGAAGGGAGGCGTGGGATCGAGAGCGGCACTTCCGGACATGAAAACCACGGAGCCTTTAGCTTGCTTGAGAGCACCCCATGCCCGAATCGTTAGACGACGAGCGCCAGGCAATTTCAACTCCATGCCGGCTTTCCACTCGTGTGGAGTTCGAACTAGAAGAATGGGTTCTTCTGTAAGCTGCTCAAAACAGAGGAACAAAAGAATGGTCGGGACGACTAGATTCGAACTAGCGACCTCACCCACCCCAAGGGTGCGCTCTACCAGGCTGAGCCACGTCCCGACTATGGTTGCACGTCAGCCCAGGCGGGCGACGGCGGGGTATCCTGCAGTCTCTAAGTGTACACGACTGACCGCTCTTTGAGGTTCCCCAGACGGCCTCTTCCCGTCAGTGAGTAGGCGCCACATACTCCTTGGGCAACGATCCCCCCTCGCCAAAGAAGAACTCATTCATCTGCTCGACCAAAAACTCCTGCGCCTCGCGCGTCCAGGGCTGCAGGCGATATTCATTCAGCAGCATCTTCTGCCGCTCCACCCATTCGCCCCACGATTTCTTCGAAACATTCTTGAAGATCTTCTGGCCAAAGTCCGAATCGAATGGCGGCTCGTCCAGCCCTTCCATCTCAGCTTTGAATCTCGTGTCGAAAACCATGTGGGCCATCTTCTGTGAACTCCTTTGGAGCTTTCATTTTACGACGCGCGGGACAATTTCGCTGCATCCAATACCGCTATGACCATTGCTTACGATATGGCGACCGCAACGGTAGCCGGACTAATGGCAGGTAATGAGTTCGCAGTAGCCGCATTCGTCCATCCGCAGTTGCGCAGGTTGGACAACAGCTCCCACGCTCGAACCGCAGCCCTTCTGGCAGGCGTGCTCGGCAAAGCGATGCCGCTTTGGTATGGTCTGGCGCTCCTGCTGATTCTTGGCGCGGCCTTTGAGCATCGCCCCGTATCGAGTGGCCCTGGGTTATTCATCGCATTGGCCGCCGCCGTTTGGGCAACAACCATTGTGTTCACCATAACGATGCTAGTGCCAATCAACAATCGAATCGCGAAGATGAATCCAGAGCATCCCTACGACTGCTGGTTGCAGGACCGATGCCGCTGGGACCAGCTGCATCAGGTAAGAGTGGTGCTCTTGATCATGGCCTTTCTTCTATTGCTCACCGGTTTATTCGGCAGCGCGACGACCCCAATAACTTAACGCCGCTTGCCCTTGGACTTCTTGTTCCGTTCCCGCGCCTTCGACTTCGTCTTTCCCTTCTTGCCCGAGCGCGTCGGACTGGCGTGGGGCCGTTCTCCACTGGCAGTCGCCGCGGTCCCCGTAGTGAAACTCTTCGATCTACGCAGCGACCGCGGAGCATTCTCCAACTCCTGCTCCGACGGCAACAGCGCAAACTGCAGCCGCCTCTGCTGGCGATCAATGCGGTCCAACAGCACATGCACGCGCTGCCCCATCTTGAACACCCGCCCATTCCGCGCTCCTACGATCTGCCGGTCGGTATCGCGAAACATATAGCGATCATCCTGCAGCGTCGCCAGCGGCACCAGCCCTTCGATAAACAGGTTATCCAGTTCCACAAAGAACCCGTACTTCGTGCACGAAAGAATGATCGCGTCGAAGTCCTCGCCAACCCGGTCCTGCATGAACTTGATCTTCTTCCACTCGATCAGTTCGCGTTCCGCATCGTCCGCCCGCCGCTCCGACTGGCTCGACTCCACTGCAATCGCGCCAAGCTCCTCCTCCGGAATCGGGCCTTCCAACGTCAGCCGTTCAAGCTTCTCCGCGCGTCCCTTCCCCGCCGGCTTCTCCTGCCACGGCTGAGGAGCATTCGACAGTATCGCAGCACCATCGGTGTCTGCACCCGACTGAATCAGCTCTCGCAACAAGCGATGCACAATTAGGTCTGGGTAGCGCCGGATGGGCGAAGTAAAGTGCGTGTAGCTCGGCGAAGCCAAAGCGAAGTGCCCCACATTCTTCTCGCTGTACCGCGCCTGCTTCAATGACCGCAGCATCAGATAAGAAAGAATTCGCTCCTCAGGCTTCCCCGCGATCTTCGCTGTCAACCGTTGATACATCTGCGGCGTCACCGGAATCGACTCCGCCACCTCATGCGTCTTCACCTGGCGGTTCGTCCCACGCGCATCGCGCCGATCTCCTTTTGTCTGGATCCGCTTCACCGGCAGACTGCTGAATCCAAGCGAATAACCAAACTGGCTCGCTGTCTCTTCGAAATCGATGATGCGCTTCGGATCGGGAATCTCGTGAATACGATAAATACTCGGCACACGTTGCGACTCGATCCACGTCGCCACGCACTCATTGGCCGACAACATGAACTCCTCGATCAACCGGTGCGACCATCCTCGCTGCGATCGCACGATGGCCTCCATATTTCCATCGGGATCAAACTGAATCACCGGCTCCGGCAGATCGAAATCAATCGACCCGCGCCGATGCCTCTTAGCATTCAGCTTCAGCGCAAGCTCATACATCCGTTCGAACTCCGGGACCAGCTCGGCGAACTCAGCGCGCGTCTCTATATTTCCATCGAGCACACTCTGAATCTGCGTGTACGTCATTCGCTTCGCACTGCGAATGATTCCCTCGCAGACCTCATAGCCCAACACCTCGCCACGGCTATCGATCTCCATCAGGCAACTCAGCACCAGCCGGTCCTCATTCGGCCGCAGGCTGCATATGCCACTCGAAAGCTGCGGCGGCAGCATCGGAATCGCCCGATCCGGAAAATAAACCGAGGTCCCGCGCAGTCGCGCCTCAAGATCGAGTGACGTCCCCGGCCGCACATAGTGGCTCACATCCGCAATATGAACCTGCAGCTCCCAGTTTCCATTCGCCAACGACCGGACCAGCACAGCATCGTCAAAATCTCGTGCCGTCTCCCCATCGATCGTAACGATCTTCAGTCCGCGAAAGTCCCTTCGTCTCCCGAGTTCCTTCACATCGAGCGCATCGACCGTCTGCGTCGCCGAAGCCGTAGCCTCCGCCAGCACATTCGCCGGAAACACATGCGGCAAATGGTGCTTGCGAATGATGATCTCGACATCCACTCCAAACGCATCGGGCGGTCCCAGCACCTCGATCACGCGCCCCCGCGCCGGCCTTCCTGTCGTTGGAAAATCCGTAATCTCCGCATCGACCGCCAGCCCCTCCAGCGGTCGGTGCGGATCCAGTTCATCAGCCCAATGAGCCTGCTGCGTCTGAGCCTCTTCGCCAAACACGCGATGCGGCGTCTCCTTTGGCGTTGACGGAACCTCCGCGCCCTCAGGAATCAGAATCGCCCCACCGCCAGGCGAACCGGTCATCCGCTCATCCAGCGGCGTAACGTAATTGCCATTAATCAGAGACGAGCTATCCCACGCGCTGCCCCGATGCGCCCGCGCATAGTGAAATATCCCCACCACCGTAGGGTTCCGCCGATTCAGCACCCGCGCAATCCGGCCCGATCGCCGCCCATCCCGCCCCGGCGGAGCCTCATCGACCAGCACCTCATCGCCCTGCATCGCGCCGTTCAATTCGTTCGGAGGAATAAAGAGATCGTCGCTGCGGTCCACACTTCCATTCGGCCTTACAAACCCATACCCATCGCGATGCAGATCCAATCGCCCGGCCACCAACCGATCTCGTGTAGCCCGATGCTCCGGCATCTCCACACTGTCACGCTTCATCCGCTTCGTCTTCTCCGGCGCAGCCGACGGCAGACCCCACTGCTCACTCTCTGTCTTCACCAGCTCGCCCCGCGCGGTAATGCGAGCAAGCTGTTCCAGCAGCAACCGCCGCTCGCGCCCGCCACCCAGCCCAAGCTCACGAATCAGCTGCTTGTACCCAGCCCGATGCCCGGGCGAGCGCTCGATCAAGCGCATCAGCTCACGATCAGTTTGTGGATAGGGACTCTGTGCCATCATCTCCGAGCATACAGCCACCACCCATCACTTCCGCGTCCCGTTCCCCGGCCCATTTGATGCCCCATTCGCCGCCCCATTGGTAGGTTTCGTCATCTCCGCCGCCTGCTCCAGCGTCGTTCCATTCGGCACCTGGGTAAAGTCCGTCTGCACCTCATCCTGCTGCTGCCCGATATTCTTAAAAAACAGCGCCCTGCCCAGGATATGCACGTGTGTCTCGGTGATCTGCCACAGTCCCGGCGCTACTTCTCTGCGCTCCACGCGAAACGTTCCGCCCTGGTGCAACCGTCCCAGCAATCCCCACCCAATCGTCACATCCTCCGTCAGCCTTCCGCTGATCGTCATAATTCGATTTTGTCCTTTGTCCACCACGAGCTCACCGGCCATTCGCCCCAACACCCGTCCCTGCATGTCCGGTGGACTGAAGTTCGGATTCGGCTCAAAGTGCAACGTGACCTTCTGCGCATCTTCGCTCTGCACCTTCCAGTTGAACGCCTCCGGAAGCATCCTCAGCAGCTCCTCGGCGTTCTTCCCATCCTGCGCTCCGTCCCGCCTCTGCTTTGCCAGCTTCTCCGGATCGTGGATGAACCTCTGCACCCGCTCGTCCTCAACCCTGGCCTCCTCCTCGCTCAACGGCTGTCCACCTCTGCTAATCACCCGCTTCACCGACCCCTGAGCGGTCTCGACCCCAATCGAAACCGTCTCGGTTCCGTCCTTCTGCGCATCCCGATAGCGCCATCGCGTGTGATCGTTCAGGTCCGCAGTCAGTTCAGCCTGCATCGCAGCGCGAACGATCTCCTTCGCATCCTTGGCGCCATCTGCGTGCAGAGGCAATAGCCCCGCGAACAGCAACACCCCCAACACAACCAGACGTGAAGAAAATCTCAAACCCATAGACCCACGTTCTCTAAGATGCAGATTCTTCAACCAAAGTTTGTGCTCTTTGACTCTACCAGCGAACCGGCTTTTGTCCTTTATTTACATCCACTCCACACGCACGCTCTTCTTCCCTAACCGCAACGTCGGCGACTCCCCCATCGCCTCCTTGCCATACGTTCTCCCAGCGATCTTCTCCCCATTCAAGCTCACAGCATTCTCCGCCAGCTTCCGCGTCGCCTCACCAGCCGAACTCGCCAGCCCCGTCAACACCAGCAGCTTCGGCACGCGAACCTCCACCGCGCCACCGTCGGTCAGAGCCATCAACCCCTCCTCCGCCATCGACACCTTCACCACCGGCACATCCTCGCTCACGCCGCGCTGCTGAAACATCTTCGCCCAATTCTCCGCCGCCGCATCCGCCTCTTCCTTCGAATGAAAATCCCGCGTAATCATCCACGCCAGATTCTTCTTCGCCTGCATCGGATGCAGCCCACCATCACGCACCTGCCCCTGCATCGCAGCAATCTCCGACCCACGCAGATCCGTCAGCATCGTCCAATACGTCCACATCAGCTCGTCCGAGATCGACATCAACTTCCCATACATCTCCCCCGCCGGCTCGTGCACCCCGATCGCGTTCCCCAACGACTTCGACATCTTCTGCACGCCATCCAACCCCTCGATAACCGAGGTCATCAGCACAATCTGCTGCGGCTGCCCAAAGTGCTTCTGCAGATCCCGTCCACGCATCAGGTTGAACTTCTGGTCCGTCCCGCCCAGCTCCACATCGCACTCCAGCGCGACCGAATCATACCCCTGTGCAATGGGATAGATCAGCTCATGCAGCGAAATCGGCTGCTCTTCGTTGAACCGCTTATGAAAGTGCTCACGTTCCAGCATCTGCGACAGCGTAAACTGCGCCATCAGCTTCACCATGTCGTAGTAGCTCAGCTTATCCAGCCACTCGGAGTTGTACCGAACCTCGGTCTTCTCGCGGTCGAGAATTTTGAATACCTGCTCCTTGTACGTCTCCGCATTCGCCGCAATCTCCTCGCGCGTCAGCGCCTTGCGCGTTACATCGCGTCCCGTCGGATCGCCAATCAGCGCTGTCGCGTCGCCAATCAAAAAGATCACCGTATGCCCCAGCGTCTGAAAGTGCTTCAGCTTCCGCAGCAACACAGTATGGCCCAGATGCAAATCCGGAGCCGTAGGATCGAACCCCGCCTTGATCCGCATCGGCTTCCCCGTTGCAATCGATTTCGTAATGCGCTCCTTAAGCGCCTCCAGCGGAACAATCTCCGCAGCACCTTTAGTAATCAAATCAAGCTGGTCTTCAAGCGATGGAAAGGACATGTCATCTATGAGTATAAGGAGGCCCGCAGTTTGCGTGTAATCATGGCGTCGAATCACCCGCCGTCAGATCACTCGAACGAAGAGAAATATCCCGGTCATTCAAATGCGAGCGCAACTCATCCGGGTGATAACAATGCGCCGAAGCTGTCTCCCGCGAAATTCGCCCCACCCGAACCAGCTCCGCGAGCGATTGGTCCATCGTTATCATCCCGTCTCCGCGCCCTGTCGAGATGTGCGAACGCAATTGGTGGTCCTTCCCAGTACGAATCAAATTGCGAATCGCAGGCGTAGCCATCATGGTCTCTACCGCGGGATAGCGGCCCACATGACCAACAGCAGGGACAAGCTGCTGCGCGATCACTGCGAGCAGCGCCAGCGATAGTTGCTGGCGAATCTGAGGCTGATTGCTCTCAGGAAAGCTGTCCAGAATGCGCGACATCGTCTGCGCAGCATCGTTCGTATGCAGCGAAGACAAAACCAGGTGTCCGGTCTCCGCCGCCGTAAGCGCAGCAGCGATGGTCTCACTGTCGCGCATCTCTCCCACCAGAATCACATCGGGATTTTGCCGCAACACTGCGCGAACCGCCTCGGCGAAGCTCGGCGTGTCATGCCCAACCTCGATCTGCTCCACGATGGAGTTGCGATTGGCATGCTGATACTCAATAGGATCTTCAATCGTAATAATGTGGTCTCGCCTGCGCGCGTTGATCCGTTCGATCAGCGCAGCCATCGTCGAGGTCTTGCCGCATCCCGTCGGCCCCGTCAGCAGCACCAGTCCCTGCCGTCGTTCCGTCAATCGCGCCAGCACCGGCGGCAGGTTGAGCGACTCGATGGTAGGGATTTGAGCAGGCAACAAGCGAATACTCGCCGCAAGTGTGCCGCGCTGATAATGAAAGTTGGCGCGGAACCTCCCCAGCGCCCCGCGAACGAAGCAGAAATCCAGCGCCCTCCTGCTCTCAAGCTCGCTCGCTTGCTCAGTCGTCAAAAGCGGCAGCAAAAGGTTGCGCAGCTCCTCGCCAGCACCACCTTACCGGTAGCTGGCGCCAGCGATCCATTAACCCGCAGCGTGATTGCAGACCCAGCCACAAGGATGATGTCAGAAGCATCCTGTTCGGCAGCCAGTCCTAACAACGTGTCAAGAGAGGTCCTGTCAGCCTTTGTTCCGGGCATGGAGCGATTCAACTCATCGACCAGCCTCGACAAATCGTTTTCATACACTGACATCGGACCTCCAGAAATATGTGATGGCCAAGGCGTTTGATCGGACTCGCAGGTTAGCATCCCCCGAGAACGCACTCCCTGTGATATTGCCTCATTGCCCAATCCTCATTGCTTTAGACGGCAAGAATTCGCCGATGACTCCCGCCTGTTCTTCTTTGTCTATCCGCATATAGCTTGAGCTTAAGTGATGAAGTGATATAGAAATTGTCATCCTGAGCGGAGCTTCTCGCAGTCTCATCGCGAGAAGCGCAGTCGAAGAGCCTGCCCTGAGCCTGTCGAAGGGACCTGCGGTTGCTCGTAGCGACGGGACTTTTCTCCGTTCTTTTGGCCTATTCGCTGTAGTCCAGCGCCGTTCTATAGGTCGATTCACCCAGGTCGAACCATTAACCTCGCTCCCGAAAACCCTATTCTCCCGGCAGTTCGATATCGAAGTAGCTGCCGCTCACCCGTGTATCATTCGCTCGTATGTACGCAGCCGACCCGCAGCTGACGGCCAGTCAGGTCCTACGGACCTTTCATCATGACGAGCTGTACCTCTTCCTGGGCGCAGCTTTCACCGCCCTCGGGCTGGTGTCGATAGCGTTTGCCTTTCTCAGCCGCAAGTTCGACGCCATGCTCTTCTGGCTCGCCCTGTTCGCTATCCTCTACGGTCAGCGCCTGTGGCTCCGGTCGGACCTGCTCTCCCTGATGGTGCCTCCTTCCGTCTTCTTCGCTAGTTTGAAGGCCGCCAGCAATTACCTGGTGCCGATTCCGGCCTTCTTTTATTTCGCGGCTGCAGGATTTCTCGGCAGCTACGGCCGCAAAATCGCCACTGCCCTCGCGGTTCCATTCCTCTGTCTCTTCATTGGAACGTTCCTGGTTGGCCCCAAAAACTCCTTCGACCGAATCAACACCATCATCATTATCCTTAGCCTCATCGCATTGGCGATCCAGTCCCTGCCGCGAAAGAACTCTGACCGCGACTTCATCATCGTGCGCCGAGGTATCTTCGTCTTCGCCGCTTTTGCCCTCTTCGATAACATCACTGGATTCTTCGGATACTTCCCCCATAAAGAGCCGCTGGGCTTCGCCTTCTTCCTCGGAACCCTCGGCTACGTAGCCGCAAGGCGCAGCCTCCGTCGCGATCACCAGTTCAGCGAAATTCAAAAAGAACTCGAAATCGCACGTCGCATTCAGACGTCGATTCTACCGTCGGCCTATCCTCAGTCTGCTCACTTCAACGTAGCCGCTCGCTACGTTCCCATGACAACCGTAGCGGGAGACTTCTACGACTTCCTCGTCGCAGACCAAACCCAGGCAGGCCTGCTCATCGCCGACGTATCCGGGCACGGTGTCCCCGCCGCGCTGATCGCCTCCATGGTCAAACTCGCAGCAACCTCGCAGCGCGCCAACGCAGCCGACCCTGCCATGCTCCTATCCGGAATGAACACGGTCCTCTACGGAAACACGCAGGAACAGTTTGTGACTGCCGCATACGTCTATCTCGACGTCGCTTCCTCCACTCTCCGATACTCCGCCGCAGCTCACCCTCCCATGCTGTTGTTGCGCGGTGGAAGCGTCATCGAGCTGGCCGAAAACGGACTCATGCTCGCAGCCTTTTCGTTCGCCACCTATTCGACCGCCGAATATCCGCTCGAATCCGGCGACCGTCTGGTTCTCTACACGGACGGCATCCTCGAAGCCGCGAACGCAGCAGGCGAAGAGTTCGGCCCCCATCGCCTATCCGCCATACTGCAGGACGGTGGGCGCCTCAGCGCCGAAGCCGCCGCCGATCACATCATCTCTTCGCTGCAGACCTGGTCCAAATCCCAGAACGACGACCTGACCATCCTCATCTGCGACTACGCAGGCGTTCAAAGTAGTTTGCAGTAGTTTTCAACTCCCATTTCAAGCAGACAAACGTCCTGCATCGCCTCCGGTCCATAGCGATCACAAACACGCTCCGCATTAGGAAAGTACCGATGACACCGAAGATCACATTAACCGATGCACCCGATAACGACATGCTCAAGGCGCTTGTCAAAAAGTTAGTGGACTTCAACAAGATCAGCTCCGGTCGTCCGCATGACTACCGCTCTTTGACAATCTTCGTAACGCATCCCGACTCGGAGGAAATTCTTGGCGGGCTGTGGGGCGGCACGAGTTACTCCTATTTGCACATCGAGCTGCTTTATCTGCCCGAAGATCTTCGCGGCGCAGGTTTAGGCCGTCAACTGATGGCGCAGGCAGAGCAGGAAGCCATTCAGCGTGGCTGCCGAGGCGTATGGCTCGACACCTTCAGCTTCCAGGCGCGCGGATTCTACGAGCGCCTCGGATACATCGTCTTTGGGACGTTCGAAGACTACCCTCCCGGCCACAGTCGCTTCTTTCTAAGAAAAGACCTTTGAGAAAAAAAAGGAAACCGCTCACTGATTCACAACACAGCGTCACACTTATCCATGTCCGACCCTCTCTGCCGAACGTCGGAGTGATGGCGCAGCCGTAGCGACTGAAATATTGTTTTTGCTTTTAATTCTTCAAAAACCTCAGCAAAATCGCGTGTCAAGCCCCAAAACCACCTAAACCACTCAAAACAAACGGAACAGAGTTGGCATTTTAGTTACGCTCCATCACGTAAAATAGAGTTATAGATAAGAAAGAAAAAGAAAGGACTCGGGCGCCTGCCAATAGCCGACTAAGTCATTATTCTTGCATGAATTTGGCCATAACTCCTTGGCCTGCACCAATTTGGCGGCAGTAACCCACCGTAAACTCATGGAAACAAATACTTAAGCCGCAGGCAAGGGGAGGGGGGAACCCCCTAAGAAAGGATTGGAAAGGACCAGCAGTGGACGCCGAACGCATCCGCACCTACCTCCTCACCCTCCCCCACACGGTTGAGACACGTCAGTGGGGCAACAACCTCGTCTTTTGGGTCGCCGACAAGACCATCGGCGGCAAGATGTTCGCCCTCATCAACCTCGACGACCCTGGCGGCACCCGGCTCGCCAAAGCGGCGCTCTCCTTCGCCGCCTCGCCGGAACGGTTCCACGAATTGCTCGAAATCGAAGGCGTCATCCCCGCCCCGTACCTGGCCCGCGCCCACTGGATCGCCCTCGAACACTGGGACGTTCTCCGCAAAAATGAGCTCGAAGACCTTCTCCGCACCGCCAACACCTTGATTTACGCCAAACTGCCCAAGCGTACGAAAGATGTACTCGCCATGCCCAAGACCGATCGCAAGCGCCTCATCACCGATCGCAAGGAACTCCTCGCCGCAAAGGCTGCCGGAAACGTAAGGGACGCGGGAAAGAAAGTTTAGTAGCTGCGCTGATACATCCGCGAAATGCGGTCATGCCAGCCCAGCCCATCCTCATCCAGCCAGGCCCACAGAAAGCCGATGCCAAGCGGGCAGGCCGCAAGCACGGCGGCGAAGATGCGCCGGCGCATCGCTCTGCGAGTGGGATTGTCATCAGAGAAGGTGCAAAGTCCAATGCGGGCGTAGCGCATACCCGGAGTTGCTTCCGACAGCGTGAAGAACAGAACCTGATACAGCAAGGTGAGCACAACGAGAGTTCCGATCACACCGATAGCCGCGATCTGCAGGCTCATGTGGCTACCAGGGAGTTTGCCAACAGTGATGGCGAACGCAGCGATAAAGGCCAGCAGCGCGGCCATGACAATGCAACCATCGACGACCGCAGCCATGAGGCGCAGGCCGAACGGCGCAGTCTGGGGAGAGAAGACAGGATGAAATGGGGCTTCGGGGACCTCGACAACTGGTGAGACGGGATGGGCCGCGAGCAGGATCGAAGACCACTCGGGCGCCACCGATTCGACGACCGGAGCAGTCGAGATCTGGGTCGCCTGAACCTCGAAGATGCGGAGCTGTGCCGCCTCAGCGGTCTGATCGGCCTCTTCGCGCAACGGACCCTCCGCCAGCCGAGGACGAGCCTTCCGGGGAGCGACGAGTTGACGAGGAAACTCGATGAGGTTTGCCGGGATGTCGACAGGAGCGCAGGCGTCTTCGAAGGTGGGCGACTGGCGAAAGGCGATCTCTTCATCGAGGGCAAGCCCTTCGGCTTCGTCGAGCGCACTCTGAGACTGGAGCCGGTTTGACATCGCGGCAGTTTGAGGCAGGCTGGCGACAGCCTGATCTGCGTCGTAGAGCCAGACAGTAAGCCCGGAGTCGGGAGATCGCGTGATCGCTGCGGCAAGAGGTTCGGAAACCTCCGGCCTGGCGACAGGAGTAGCTGTTGGAGGCCTCAGCGTCCACTGATCAAGGTCGGCGAGGAGCTGGTATTGCGCGTCGGCGACGGCCTGGGCGTTGAGAGCTGCAACCTCGGCGGCAGCTTCGGCCTCGCGGATAGCGGCTTCGGCCTGCGCGGCAAGGAAGGCGCGGTAGCTTTGCGAGTTGGCGTAGCGCTCGGCGACAGCAGCAGCGATGCGCGAGGCGCGGGAGTTAGTGGGAGCGGGGTTGGCGGTGGGAGTTACGGTGTTACCCAGGCGCTGGGTGCGGCGGGCGCGATGGGCGGCGAGGCGTTCGGCTACCTGTTCCTTCAATGCAAACGGCGCTCCGGCTTCCGTTTCAGCCGGGGCTTCGTCCAGTGGTAACAGGTCTCGCTGTGCAGCGCTCATTGTGCTCAATTCCAAACTCGCTTCCGTAAAATCGTTTAGCCTCAAAGGGTGGTGCGTCTGACAAGCTTCAAACCGAACGAACAGGATGGCACGATACCTTGGCAGCGTCGTCTGCCTTCGCAGGTGTTCCCGTTCGGCGCTAGTAGATACAAAGAGTTGCAGATAGTCTCAGGTGTTCGCCGAAAAAACGTCGCGCGAATCGCCCTGAAGACTGTTTACCTCTTGATAACTATCACGGCGGTGGCGGCAAGTCATCCACATTTGCTGGCGCAGCAGGTGACAACTCTGGCAACTCCCGTTGCGAGTCTGCCGGATGCGCCCGACCTTCCAGATGCACCAAGCTCGGTACGATATCCAGTAGCCGAAGTGGTGCCGCCGGTGGACGATACGACAGCCGTCACCATCGAATCGGACACACAGTCGAAGCTCGGCAGCAGCTACGTGCTGGATGGCGACGTAGTCATTACGTATCGGGATCGGATTGTGAAGGCAGACCACATCGAGTACGACACGGAGACGGGCGACTTGACAGCCAACGGGCATCTGCATGTGAGCGGCGGCGCGAATAATGAAGACATCACGGCCAGCCACGGAACGATGAACCTGAACAAACAGACTGGGCGTTTCTTCGACGTGACGGGCTCGGTGGGGCTGAAGAACTCAGGCCGTAGCGTGACATATACGAACAGCAATCCTTTTCTGTTTACGGGACGGATGGTGGTGAGAACGGGACCGCAGGAGTATGAGATCTATGAGGGGACGTTGACGACGTGTCAGCTGCCGAATCCGGACTGGACGCTGTCCTCGGGCAAGTTCTTGGTGGACAACGAGAAGGCGAAGGCGCAGAACAGCGTCTTCCGGCTAATGAACATTCCTTTGCTGTATCTGCCGTATGTGACGCACCCGGTGGACACAGGCGGACGACAGAGCGGCTTCCTGATTCCAACGCCCGGCTACTCTTCGACGAAGGGATTCATTTTAGGAGAAGAGTACTACTGGGCGATCAACCGGAGCACCGATTTGACGGTGGGGGCACAGTACTACTCGCTGCGAGGATGGGAGCAGTCAGCGTCTTTCCACTATCGCGGGCTGGGCAACGACCATGCGAAGTCACGCTATTCCGGACTGCTGGATCGCGGTATTACGACAAACGGGGTTTATCTGAACCAGGGAGGTGAGGATGCGACGTTCTCAGGCCGGCATGACTTTACTCCGCAAACGCGGATAGTTGCGGATGCGGAATACCTGAGTTCGTTTGCCTATCGCCAGGCCTTCGCGGAGAACTTCAGCCTGGCCGTGTCGAGCGATATTCTTTCGTTCGTGTATGGAGTGCACGAGGCGGATGGATATTCGGAGTCGGTACGCGCCGATCGCTATCAGGGGTTGAAGATGGCCGCGGTGGCTGCGACACCCACGACGCCGGCAACACCGGAGGAGCAGGTGCGTATCTTTCATGCACCGTCGCTGGACTTCAGCAGCACGGAGCATGAGATCGGCAGGAGCGGGTTGCAGTGGAGCGTTACGGCTTCGCATGCGGGGTTGTCCCGGGTACAGCCGAATTTTTCGACGGGCGGCCTGACTCAACGGGTGGATATTCATCCGGAGATCGCGTATCCGATGGCCTTTGGTGGGTGGCATCTGCGCTCGTCCGTCGGCGCGCGCGAGACGGTGTACAGCCGAAGTCGGCAGACGCCCTATGTGCCGGGAGGGTTGCCAGTAGAGCTTCCGGTCAAGCTGAACCGCGCCGATGTGGAGGCTGAGGTGGACCTGCGGGCGCCGGTGATCGAGCGGACGTTCGACTCCGCCAAGATAGAGAAGTTATTTGGGCACGATGTGAGACACACTATCGAGCCGGAGGTTACCTATCGCAATGTGGCTGGGATTAATAATTTTTTGAACGTGCTGCGCTTCGACGACGTCGACGTAGCGAGCAATACGAATGAGGTGGAGTATGGAGTGACGCAGAGGTTGTTCCTGCGACCTGTTAAGGCTCGGCCCTGCGTGGAAATGCCAATGGGGGGGGATCGGAAAGAAGAGCCGGACGAGGATAGTGGAAGGATTTACGTCAAAGAGCGAAGTGGCAAATCAAAGCCCGTATGTGGCAACCGAGAGTTAATCAGCTGGCGGTTGACGCAGAAATATTTCTTCGATGAAAAATTTGGAAATGCTGTGATCAATGGGCGGCGCAATATCTTCGATACGACGTTGAATTTTTCGGGAATTGCGTTTTTGACGGAGCCAAGGGCGATATCGCCGTTAGTCTCTCGGCTGCGGGTGCGCACGTCGGCGCATATGGACGTGGAATGGGACTTCGATCTGGATACGGGGGCGAAGAAATTTACGTCAAACAATTTGCTGCTGGACGTACATCAGGACAACATCTTTGCCGGTCTGAGCTATGCGAAATTGAACGCGCCCGGGCGCTTCTTCACTGAGGGAGTCAGTTCGCCCGTTTCAAATTTCAATCAGTTGCGACTTTTGCTGGGATATGGGTCGCCGACTAAGGCAGGGTTGGGCGTGGCGGCGAATGTGGGGCTGGACCTGAACGGCGGGGACTCAGGCCTGGTGCAATATGGGGCGCTGCAAGGCTCGTATAACTGGGACTGCTGCGGGTTCAGCGTGGAGGTCCGCAAGTACGAGTTGGGTGCGGTGCGCAATGAGACATCGGAGCGGTTCAACTTCACGTTGCTGAATATTGGGACAGCGGGAAATCTCAGGCGTGCCGCGAGCCTGTTTTGAGCTTTGCCAGAGCCAGTGGTTGCGGGTGGTTCAGCCTGTGGAGACGGCCTCTGCGTGAGATAATCGAGATTGTGCCTACTGTTGCGAAGCCCCTCCGTGCCCTGATTTTTGCCCTTACGCTGGCTGCTCTTGGTTGCCACGCACAGCCTCCTACGGAGGCTTCGGGAAAGCTTTCTCCGGAGCTTGCGCGTCGAGTCGAGGTATTGATTCGGTCAAAGTCCTCCGTGCCCGCCAACTACGATATTCACATCGGTCCGCGGACGAAGAGCGATGTGCCGGGCTTCGATGAGATCAGCGTGACCTTCACGACGGACGGAAAAACAAGCAAGCCGGTGGCGTTTCTGCTTTCGACAGACGGCAAGACACTGGGGCAGTTCAACAAGTACGACATCAGCAAGGACCCGAAGCTACTGGTAAGCGGAGATGGACGGCCGGCGCGGGGTGGACCGGCGAATGCTCCAGTGTTGATCGTTGGCTTCGACGACCTGGAGTGTCCGTACTGCGCGAAGATGCATCAGCAGCTTTTTCCCGCATTGACGGAGCGGTACAAGGACCAGATCCATATCGTTTACCGTGACTTTCCCCTTGATCAACATCCGTGGGCGATGCGTGCGGCGATCGATACGAACTGCGTCGGCACGCAGAGCCCGGCGGGCTACTGGAATCTCGTGGACTATATCCACGCGCATGCCGCGGAGATGGGCGGCGAAGAAAAGAGCCTGGCGAAAGCGAATGATACGCTCGATTCGCTGGCGCGCGACGAAGGGAAGCGGCAGAAGCTGAACGCCGACACTCTGAATGCGTGCATCACTAAACAGGACGATACGGCGATCAAGGCTTCGATGAAGCTGGGCGAATCGCTGGGCGTGGACTCGACCCCGGCGCTTTTTATCAACGGAGAAAAGGTGGAAGGGGCTCTACCGCTGGAGTATGTATACCGTATGATCGATAACGCGCTGATTGCCTCAGGCCAGACGCCGCCACCAACGCCACCGGCCCCTGTTCAGCCACAGCCTCAAAACCCGCCGGCGACCAAGCCCGGCAACTAGTAGAAGAATGCAGGAGATTGAATGCAGGAGATGCAGGACGTGCCAACATTATCGACCGATGCCAATCGGTCCTTCATCATGCGCTCCTTTCGTCAGGTTTCCTTTCCTGTCGCACTGATTCTGGTTGCCGGGTTGTTGGCAGTTGCGGGCTGCAATCGCGGACATAGCGCCGATGTGGTTGCTACTGTGAATGGTCGCGCGATTATGCGGTCGGAGCTGGATAAGGGTTACAAAGAGCAGCTTGGCGAGGCCCCACAACAGCAACTTTCACAGGATGCGGCCGATTCGTTGCGGTTGAACGTTCTGCGCGTGCTGATCGACCAGGAGATCGTCCAGCAGCGTGCTGAGAAGATGAATCTGACTGCGACGAATGAAGAGGTGGATGCAAAGTTCGCCGAGATGAAGGCCCCCTACACCGAGGAGCAATTCCAGGAGCGGCTGAAGGCGAGCAATCAGACAGTCGACGATTTGAAGCGCGCCCTGCGAAAAAACCTCACGATTACGAAGCTGATCAATAAAGAGATCAACTCGAAGATTACGGTTACGGACGCTGACGTGGCCGCTTACTACAACCAGCACAAAGCTGAGTTCAATCTGATAGAGACTCGATATCATCTGGCGGAGATCCAGGTGACCAGCCTGCCGTCGACGCAGCCGGGCAACCTGCAGAACAGTAAGGCAACGAACGACACGGATGCAAAGAGGAAGATCCAGGCGCTGAAGAACAGGCTCGACAGCGGCGAGGACTTTGGCACTCTCGCGATGAATTTTTCCGAGCAGCCCGAGACAGCGCCGAACGGCGGAGATAGGGGCTTTGTCGGTGAATCACAGATGCATGCTGCTGATCCTGCCGTCTTCAATGCGATCACGAAACTGAAGGCTGGCGAGGTAACGGAGATCCTTCCGGTGCTCGATGGGCAGACCAAAAAACCGGTGGGATATGCAATCTACAAGCTGCTCTCGCGTGATGCTCCCGGGCAGCGCGATCTTAACGATCCCCGGGTGCAACAGGCGATCCGGCAGGAACTGCGCGATGGCCGGTCGCAGTTATTGAAGGCCGCCTATCTGGAGATGGTGCACGATGAGGCCAAGGTGGAGAACTTCTTCGCCGAAGAGATCTTCAAGAACGGTGCGCACTAGAACCTGGCAACCTGGAGAGATCATGACGCAGTCACGGGTGCGTTTTGCGATTCTTGGCTTTGGACATCATGCGGTTCGCCGGCTTCTACCTGCCTTTTCGCGATGTGAGCAGGCAGTGCTGATTGGGATGTGGCGAAGGGATCACGCTGCAGCCCTCAAGAACTGCGCCGAGTACAACATTCCTCACTGCTTCCCTACCCCCGAGGCGCTATGTTCCTCACCTGAAGTCGATGTCGTCTTTATCACTTCGCCGGATGCGATGCACCGGGACGACACATTGCTGGCCCTGCGACATGGGAAGTCTGTGCTGTGTGAGAAGCCGCTGGCAATGAACGCCGCCGAGGCCGAGGAGATGACCGCTGCGGCCAGAGCAGCGGGGAGGCTGTTCGGCGTAGCGCAAAATTTTCGCTTCAACCGAAGCCTGGAGTGGATGAGGGAGCAGATTGCGGCTGGTCGTATTGGCAAGCCGCAGCTTGCCCATGCGCAGTACTCCTATCCAGCCGCGCAGGCGCCCAGGAAATGGATTACGGATCCGACTCTGGCGTGTGGCGGGCCGATTGCCGATGTTGGGGTGCATTGCATCGACGCGCTTCGCTTCATATTGGATGAGGATGTAAGAAGCGTCAGCACTGTTGCGCGAAAAGATGAATCATCGGGGAAGGTGGAGGCAATTGCTTCGCTCCAATTGGAGATGACCGGCGGAGTGTATGCGAATGTGACGGCGAGTGCGCGGGCACCGTACCGGACCTTGGTGGAAGTGACAGGGAGTGATGGTGTGCTGATTGCCGAGAATGGCTTGACCGTAGATCGGCCAGTTCAGCTCGTATTGCGCAAGGCTGGTGAGCCTGTCGAGACGGTCACGGTTGACAATGGGGATGGGTATACGCGGATGTTGGATAGTTTTGCGCTGGCATTCCGAGGTGTGCAGATCTTCGCCGCATCAGGTGAAGATGGTGTTACCAACATGCGCGCACTGGATGCGGCGTATGCGAGCTGGCAGAGTGGGTCTCGCGAGGCTGTTTGATCTAGCGCAGGGCCGCAGCTAACGCAGCTGTTCCATTGTGATGCGAGATGCCTGGATTGCGGCCGGGGGCAGTAGGTGGGAGATATTTTTTGTACACGCTGATGTGAAAGCAGGCCTGCTGGAACTCCTCTTCCACGTCGACCTTGCCCTCCTGCACGAGGGGCAGAAGGTAGCCGCGCAGCCAGGCGATCTCAGTGAGGGAGAGGCCATGCTTGGCAATGTCGATTGCCTGCCCGGTGAGATGGGGAGACGCCGTATCACCTTCAGCCGGGGCCGCATTTCCATTGATATGCACCAGACGTTGCTGGAATTCGACCGTGCGGACGGCGGAGTTGACCTGTAGCGGAGTATGGAAGTGCGCGTAGTGGGCGCGGGCCAGCGTAGCGAGAAACTGCGCAGTCCAGGGACGACAGTAGCGGCGATTCACGGGGAGGCGCTCATCGATTTCCAGGGCATTGCTGGTGGGAAGGGAGACGAGGAGCCGTTGGTTTCGCATGTCTAGAAGGTCTTCGTCATTCTGGATACGATTGAGGCCATCGCGGTCAGCCACCTCATTCTGGTGGATCAGTATCTCGTGGGAGCCCTTGAGCGGTGGAGGAACGATGAGGCGACCGCGCTTGTTGTAGAGGGTGGGCAGGATAACCGGAGTTGAGACGACCTCCTCCACGCTGGGCAGCAGCGGCCTTTCGGTGGTGGACCGGATGACACTGACCACAGGAACGGGTTTGGCTACGGCCAGCCGGGTGTGTACGTGCCTGGTTGAAGTAGCGGGGTGTCTTCTGGAGAGGTGGACGGGTTCATCGACGGGCTTCCGGTGAGCCGAACCGACGGTTGTGGTTTTGTGGACAAGATGGTGCGTTGGCCTAGCCAGGCTATCGACGGGAAAAAGATGCAGTGCTGCAAATGCCAAAAGGGCCGGGATTGGGGCGTTCACACGCATCATGATTTCGGAGGCGCGGAACGCCAGAGCACCTCCTACATTAGCGCTTGGTCAGAGAGACGGTAAGTGATCAAGTCGGTTCTGTGTACTTCTCGATTAACAAATCTGAATAACGGGCTTTGGGGTATCGCACGCAACAACGGAGATTATTTTTTCTGGCTGGCCCAGGTTTGGAGATCGGCGGGAGTCTGCAGATGGTTCTGGGTCAAGGCGTCGAGCAATGCACGAGTCGAGACTGCAGAAAAGGGTTGGTCGATGCCGAGCAAGGGTTTGCTGGTTAGGGAGCTTAACGATGTAACCGGGGCGGGAGTCGAACTCACCGCCGTGGCTGGCGGACTGATCTTCGTCAGTCCACGTCGTTGAGGCGCTGTGAGGAGCAGGGAGAGTGTAATGACGTAGACGATGATTGGAATGATGACGGAGGAGGACGAACCGACGAGATGATGGATAAGATCGTGTTCGGGGGAGATAAGAGGACCGGTGAGGTCGAGCAGATACAAGTTCGCAAGGCCAAAGGCGACCGTGATGGGATGGGTGAGGGGCTTCACGGCCTGTTTTCTTTCAAGGCGAGGTAACACGGATGCGCATGCGCACAGGCCATTTCAGATGGGATAGAGGAGGATTTGCGCAGGCGCAGCGATGGATGGCGCACTCCAGGAAGGAGGCTATAGGCCGCTTCTCACCGATGTCAACGGCGCTCTACGATGGGCGGCTGGACTGCGGGATACTCTTGGGAGCTTTGACGAAGAGATTCCTTAGGCGGCGACGGAAGTAAAACAACGCTCCGGAGAAGACCGCGCTAATGCCTTGAAAGATCAAGAGCCCGGAGCCCGGATCGACATAGGCGTGGGCTTGGCGCTCAAAGGCAAAGCTGAGCGCAACAAGAAGCATCAGCGTAACCGCGAAGTATTTCAGGCTGTGGGCCATTCGTGTTCCCTCAGGAGGATCGCCTGCATCGGACTATCCTACTTTGAGTGTAGACATCGATAGCGAGAAAAAGTTTCGCTTGCGATTGTCTTTTGATGTCTTTGTTTGTCCGTACTTGCCATCTGGCCTGAAGATCGTTCACTCCCGGACCATTTGGAACCTGTTGCGCAAAGACAGTCATTCTGACCACAATAGTCATTTCTTACTCCGTTCACTCCTCGACCAAAGCCGCATCACCGCTCGCGCCCTAGACTTCATCGCCTTCGTCCCCTCCCGCAAAAACCTCTCAATCATCTCCTCCGCTTCATCCCGCAGAGAAGCCTCCTGCAGCACCAGCAACCCAAGCCCCTCCACCGCTGAGCACCGAACCACATTGCTCTCGTCCTCCGCCAGCAGCGACATCGTCCGCGCCGCCCGCAACCGCTGCATCCGAGTATGCGCCACCCGCGGCACCACCAGCCCAAGATGCCACCGCGTCCGCGATTCCTCTACCGGCAGCGTCTCCAGCAACCCGGCAAGCTCATCGGCATACAGTTCAAGCAGCCTGCCATCTCGCTCGGTAACTCGCCGAGCCACATCCGCCGCCCGCTTCCTGACCTCGGCATCCTCGCCAAAAAGCTCACGTACCAGCACCCGAACGCCAACCTTATCACCGGCAATCTCCTCAGCGAGAGACCGCGCCAGGGGCAGACCCCACCTTGCCTCCCTGAGTTGGCGCCGCAGAGACTCCATGCGGCGAAGTATATTTCAGTTTTCCCACCGAATCCCGCCGTCAGCACAAAGCGTAACGGACCGCACTTGACATTCGTGGCGTCCGGAGAACCCGAACAGCGAGAACTACCTCGCCGCAGACTTCCTATTTGAGCAGTTGAGAACAGGAAAGTCCGAACCCAAGTCATTTCTTTCGAAGACTTTGCGCGATTTTGACCGGATGGGGGGGTAGAGACCCAACGTCAGGAAACTACTCCCCCGCAACAGCCCCCGAGCTATGACTCGAATGAGCCCGGCGTGTCTGAGCAATGATCGTCCTGCGCTGCTTCGATCCAAACACCCACTCCCGTACCGGCCCCACATCCACATGCACAAACTGGCTCACCGGATAATATCCAACCCCACCCGCCTTCAGCGAAAGCGCCGCATCCCGCAGCTTCGCCGTCGCAACTCCCGGCACCCGAAGATCGATCGCATGTCCTTCCATATGCTGACTATGCTCGGCCACCCCGGTCTGCGGAGCGTTGTGCCGCAGCGCCTGATTTGTCTCCGGAGTCCTGTACCCGCACACAATCTCAATCGCACTGTTCAACTTCCCCAGCCGCGCCATCATCGCATGCAGTACATCAAACTCCTTGGGATCGTAGTTGCTCACATCCTGTGTATTGTGGTCGCGCAAAAAGTAGTTCAGCTTCTCCAGCGCATCCGGCAGATACGTATTCCCAATCCGATAAACAATATCCAGGCTCTCGCCCGTATGCAGATTCGTCATCTTCAGCTGATACGGTTTCCCATCTTCCGGAACCTCCGTCGCAGCCCCACTGGCCGCTATTTCAGCCGGCATCACCCCCGGCACGACCTCTTCCCCATGCATCATCGCCGCCGGTGTCTTCAGATGCATCGAAGTTTTGAGCCCTGCATGCATCCGCGTCTTCACTGTCCTGGCCCACGACGACCCACTCACCCCAAACACAACCACCATCGCCGCCGCTGCTACCGCGAAGCTTCTTCCGGTCAATATCCGCATCCAAACTCCCAAGCCCCTAGAATCTTCACGAATGCAAATCCTAAATGAGATTCACCATTTGCCATTCGCTCATTAAAGTTTACCCATTTCATACCGAAACCGGCGCCGTGGGAATGTAACTTTAGTGTCATACATTTGGATACCATGAAAACCATCTCAGACAATCCTGTAGCATACTGTTTTCAGAAACTTAGCATCCAGCCGCCAGAGTGAGCTGAGCCTTACGCGGGATTTGTGCGAGGAATTCGGCATCTCGCGGCCGACAAGATCTCTTGGCTGAACCGATATCGGGCCAACGGGGTGAGCAGAGTGGCGGAGAGGAGCCGCAGTCCGCGACGCATCGCAGAGGGCATCCAGCAGGGATCGTCGCTCTGCAGGCGGAGCGTCTGCTAGATGCAAGAACGCCGATTTATCAAGACACTCTCTAAAAGTAGAGATAAGGTAGTGGACTTTGGGCCCAGACTCACTGTTTTTCAGTTTTGAGCAGTGAGCTATGGGCTTTGAGTTCAAGGCCATTGCTGATTCAGCGAATTCACTTGACCTCTGCCCCCGTCTGACGCATCCTTGGTCCACCAAATTGAACGAAGGGAATCCCTCGATGCGCAAAGCTCTCTTCACCCTCGCCCTCTCTGCCTCTGCCTTGATTCTCCCTCTAGCCGCCCACGCCGACACCATCGACGACTTCGTCCTTACCGGCAACGGCCACACCATCACCTACTCTCTGCCCGCCACTACAAGCTTTCGCGATTACTCGCTCTTCGACTTCTTCGCCGAGACCGCTCCCACCACCATCGACGGGGTAACGATTGTCGAAGCGGGCGACTATTACTCCCCGTTTTTTCCCCGGGTGAGCCTGATTCTTGGCGTCCCTTCCTCAACCTTCGGATCTCCGCAGCTCTATCTGAGTGGCCCGATGTTCATCAACTTCGATTTCGTACCCGCATCCAACCCACTGCCGTACTTGCCATTTGATGTAGTCCCCACGTTTATCCCAGGTACCTACACTCTTCATCAGGAGAACAATTTTCTCTTGCCTCTCGACCCCCCTGTCCTCTACACCCTTACGATCACTCCTGAGGCCTCAGCAGCCACACCCGAACCCTCCAGCGTGGCTCTGCTCATGACCGGCGTGCTCGGCCTCATCGGCTTTGCTGGAATCAAGCGACGAGCTTTTCAGTTTGAGCAGTGAGCTATGGGCTTTGAGGATAAAACTCATTGCTCATTGCCCATCGCTACCTTTCAGCTCTCTTTCTTCTGCACGCCTACTGCGACTACGAAGTAGTTCGCCGCTGTGGTGCCTACGTTCTTCAGGCCGTGCATCACGTTGGACGCGGTGAAGACGACTCCGCCAGGACCGACCGGCTCCGGCTTGCCGTCGTTGATGAATTCGAGGTTGCCCTCGCGGATGAGGAGGAACTCGGAGTGGCTGTGCTTGTGCGGCGGGTGTGGCATCTTTCCTGCCGGAAGCATTGTCTCGTGAACCTCGACGAACTCGCCGGTGGGCAGGGTCCCCGAGAGCACCTGACGCCCCGCGCCTCCGTTTGCGTTCTGCTTCACCGGAAGCTGGTCGTAGTTGAAGACGACGGACTTCGAGAGCTTGCCATCTGGCCCGGCCGCGGCGCCAGCCTGCGCTTCGGCCATCACACTGCCCAGGGCCGCGAAGGCCGAGAGCGCTACACAGAGTTCACGACGGTTGATATTTTTCATGCGGACATATTACGCGCTGCGAACTATATTGGTCACGTTCTATCGTTCCCGGTGATCCAACATGCGCTCGATATCGTGTGAGACGAATCGGAAGAGGGCCCGGGGCTAAAGCCCATTCAAGGCGACCCTTGTTCGTGGGGCTGAAGCCCCACGCTTAATCCCAAAAGCAAAGAGATGGATTTTTCAGCAGCTTCTTTAGCTCCGGTTATTTCTTTATCGGCAACTATCAAACCATTCGGCAGACTACTTCTTTGTGTCTCCGCCGATCTGCACCACGACGTACTTTGCCGGGACGGTCCCGACGTTCGTCACCCTGTGCGTTGTCCCGTCGGCCACGTAAATCATGTCGCCCGGCGCCGCCTTTTCCTGTTTGCCGTCATGCTCGAAGATCATCGAGCCCTCCTGGATCAGGATGAGCTCCGAGTGATGGATGGCGTGCAACGCCACCGGAGGGGCGCCAGCCGGCTGCACGGACTCATGCATCCCTACGGCCTCGCCGGTCACCAGGGTAAAGCTTGGGGTGCTCCGGCTCTCCGTGCCATTCGGCGATTTTTTTGCCGGCATCTGGTCATACGCAAATACCTTGGACGCGGGCTGCGCGCCTGCTTCAGGCTTCTCGGTCTGGGTCTGCGTCGGGGTCTGCGCTTGTGCGCATACTGTTGCCGTCGCCAACAGCGTCACGGCCAAAACCAAACTCGTTCGGTCTCTCATCCTGCTCCTCCCAACTTACACTTTCAAAATCCTTATACTGAAACAAGTTCGACGCACTGATACAGCACTCCAACCAACGTTAACTCATTTGATCGAATGAAGCGATTGAGGCCTGCTCTCTGAATACAACACCATGCCGCTGACCGATACCCATGCTCATCTTGACTTCTACACCGACGACCGCGACGAGGTGCTTCGCCGTGCCTACGATGTCGGCGTCGATACGATTCTCGCCATCGGGATTGGGGAAGGCCCGGATACGATGCACCAGGCGCTCGAGATCGCAAAAGCGACCAACGGCGCTGGTTTGCCCACCATCTATGCGAGCGCGGGCATTCATCCTCAGGAGGCGGCGAGCGCTGGTCCAGAGGCTCTTGAAAAACTGGCTATTCTGGCTGCCGATCAACGATGCATTGCTGTCGGCGAGATCGGCCTGGACTACTACCACTTCGATAATCCCGAGATCGCTGTGCAGGAGGAGGCGTTCGTTGCGCAAATGAGGCTCGCGGCCAAGATTCGGAAGCCGATCCTGATTCACTGCCGCACCAGCGAACTGGCTACTCCGCAGGCTAAGGAGAAGTTCGGCGCGGCCGATGCATGGGAGGATTTGCTTGCGCTGATCGCCGAGCACTGGACGCCGATCGGGCTTGGAGGCATCATGCACTGCTTTTCGGGCACGGTGGAGCAGGCCGAGCGGTCGCTCGCCGCCAACTTTTACCTCTCCTTCGCCGGCAATCTCACTTATCCGAAGTCGCAGGCCATACGTGATGCTGCGCTACTTGCACCCGGCCATCGCATCCTGGTCGAGACGGACGCTCCTTTTCTTGCGCCGATTCCGCTGCGCGGGCAGCGCAATGAACCGGCACTGGTTACCCATACCGCGGCAGCCCTGGCCGCGCTTCGCGGCATCTCACCAGAGGAACTGGCAACGCTCACCAGCGCGAATTTCAGGAATCTGTTTGCCGCAACTCGCTGAGCGACCCTGGCGCTGACATAATAGAGATCGATAAAGTACAGAGAAAGAAGACACCTATGGCATCCGATAACAGCTTCGACGTAGTGAGCAAGGTAGAGATTCAGGAAGTGAAAAACGCCATCGACCAGGCCTCGAAGGAGGTCCATGCGCGGTTCGATTTGAAGGATTCGAAGTCGAAGATCGAACTCGAGGGCAGCGACACGATTCAGCTTGCGAGCCAGGACGATTACAAGCTCAAGGCGGTGATCGAGATTCTCTCGCAGAAACTGGTCAAACGGGGGGTTTCGCTGAAGAACCTCGAGTTCGAGAAGGTCGAGCCGGCGGCCAACTCCAGCGTGCGACAGAAGATCAAGCTGGTGCAGGGGATACCGTCGGAGAAAGCGAAGATTATCGTCGCGGCGATCAAGGACTCGAAGAAGAAGGCGCAGGCGAGCATTCAGGGCGATACCGTCCGCGTGGTAAGCAAGGACCGCGATACGCTGCAGGAGATTATGGCGCTGCTGCGCGGCAAAGACATCGGCGTGGAGCTGCAGTTTACTAACTTCCGCTCCAACTGAGCCCGCATCCACCCGGATTGGGCAGGATTGGTTTGTCTCTTGGCCGGACCAACATTTCTCGGCGATTTTCGAGTAAGTTCCTGAAGCTAAATCCGCATCCTGATACTCTGATTCCATACGTGAGTACGCTCTCCATCGCGACCGCAGCCGAGGTCTTCGACCTCCTCCGTGACGACCTTGCCGCGATTGAACAGGACTTTGCGCGGCAGTCGGCCTCCGAGGTGGAGGTTATTACCGACATCGCTCGGTATCTGATCGCCGGGGGTGGCAAGCGTATTCGGCCGTTGCTTCTTCTGCTCTCGGCGAAGGCGCTTGGCTGCACGAGCCAGAGCCGCATTCGTTTGGGCGCTGTGGTTGAGATGCTGCACACGGCTACGCTGGTCCACGACGACATCATCGACGAGGCCGATACTCGACGGGGACGGCCGTCCTCGAATACCACGTGGGGGAACTCGAAGTGCGTGCTTGCCGGCGACTGGCTTTACATGCAGGCGTTCAGCTCGGCGCTTGAAGAGCGCAACTTTCGCGTGCTTGAGTTGCTGATTTCGCTGACGCAGCAGATGGTTGAGGGCGAGCTGCTACAGATGCAGAAGCTCGGCCATCTGATCAACGAAGAGGAGTACTTCGACCTCATCTTCCGCAAGACTGCCTGTCTCTTCAAGGTTTCGATGCAGCTTGGCGCGGCCATTACGCCTGGGCATGGATTCGGCGACCACGACGAGATCGAGGCGCAGCTTGGAGAGTACGGCCGCAACCTTGGGCTCGCGTTTCAGATCGTCGACGACGTTCTTGACCTCACCGCCGCGGAAGACGTGCTCGGCAAGCCTGTAGCGAGCGACCTGCGCGAAGGCAAGGCCACCCTTGCTGTGATCCACGCCCTTGAACGCGGGACAGGAGCCGACCGCGAGGCTATCCGCACGGTGCTTGCCGACCGCAGCTTCGAAAACGTCTCCCATCCGCAGATTCTGGAGATTCTGCACCGACACGGCTCCATTGACTACGCGATGGACACCGCTTGCGCCTACGCCGAGGCCGCCCGCCTCACCATCGCCGAGCTACCCAACTCCGAGGCCAAGCGCGCACTGCTCTGGGTGCCCGGCTTCGTCACCACCCGCGACCGCTAGAACAAAGTTATCTCCTAACTTCGAATCCTGCGAGAGTTGGGCACTACGTTTGCATTAACTTCCGGCAGTCCCTACATTAGGGCCACTTGCAGAATGAATTCGCCAAAGACAGCTCCGCTGCTACGTGGACACACCATCGGATCTCCCGATGACGCCTTTGTGATTGCCGAGTGGCAAGATCCAGGTGGATATACCGGACCGCCTCGCCTCATTGCCCCACGACACTTGCATCATAACGATGACGAGGCCTGGTACGTGCTCGAAGGCACACTTTTCGTGCAGGTAGGAGACGATGAGGTCGAAGCGCGAGCTGGATCTGCGGTCTTTGTGCCACGCAACACGCCACATACTTACTGGAATCCGGGGCCTGAACCTGCTCGATATCTCCTCGTCATGACCTCAAACATCTTTCGCTTGATTCAAGAGATTCATGCGACGTCTGATCGAAGTACTCCTACTCTTCAAGCGATATTCAGGAGATTCGACTCTGAGCTTCTGGACAACTAGTCCTCATCAGCGTTGATTGGAGGTGTCCCTACTCCCCATCTTCACTCTCTTCGACATCTTCCTCTACATCCAGATTGATGGCGGTCTTCATTCCACCGGCCCCTCGCTCTGCCAGGAGCTGAATCTTTCCCTCGGCGGCCTCCAGCTCTTTTTTGCAGGCGTTCGAGAGCTTCACCCCTTCTTCGAATAGCCGGACTGATTCATCGAGCGAGAGCTCCCCCCGCTCCAGCCTCTCCACCACGCTCTCCAATGCCGTCAACTGCTCCTCGAAGTTAGCCATTACGCAACCAGACCTTCCTCGTCATCTCCACTCAGACCTAGCACGTCCGCGGCGACGCCATATCGCCCGAACGGCGCGCTCACCTGGACTCCCTGCACCATCGGCCTTGCCTCCGCCAGCATCTCCTGTGCGATCTTCACGCCCTCGGCTCGTCCAGCTTCGGGAGTCGTTACCGCCGCCATCCGCGCCATGATGTCTTCGGGCATGCTCACGCGCAGATCGTTCTTCATAAACTCTGCGTTGCGCAGGCTGGTCAGCGGCCATATACCGGCGATCACGGGAATCCGGAAGCCTTCAATCCGTCGCAGGAACTCCTCCAGCACGCGCAGATCGAAGACTGGCTGCGTGATCGCGTACTCCGCGCCCGCTTCCACCTTGAAGGCGAAGCGCCGCACCTCCTGGTCCATATCCTGCACGCCGGGGTTCGCCGCCACTGCGATCGTGAAGCCGGTAGAGGCTCCAATCGAGTTGCTGCCGATGTCCAAACCGTAGTTCAGATTGTGGACGACGTTCACCAGCCCGATCGCGTCCACGTCGAAGACCGCCGTCGCGTTCGGATAGTTGCCAAGCTTTGGCGGATCGCCAGTCAGGCAGAGAATGTTCTTCAACCCGATTGACGAAGCGCCCAGCAGGTCGCTTTGAATGCTCAACACATTCCGGTCGCGGCAGGTGTAGTGCAGAATCGTCTCGATCCCCACGTGCTGCTGGATCTGCACACACAAGCTCTGCGCACTCATCCGCGCACTGGCGCGTGGCGAATCCGGCACGTTGATCGCGTCTACTCCCAGCTTGTGCAACATTGCCGCACCGTCGAGCTCCTTGCTGCAGTCGATCCCCTTTGGCGGCACAATCTCCACCATGGTGACGAACTCATCGGCTGCCACCATCGCGCCAATCTTCGACCGCTCTGCCAGCACCGGCGGTTCTACTTTGCTCGTCGCCTTAATCGCCGCTTTGCTCGCAGCTTTACTCGAGCTCGCCTGCTCCATCACCTGGATGCCGCCGTCCATCGCGTCCATTGCTCGCAGGTAACTCTTCATCGCCCGCGTGTAGCTTGGAGTCGTCCCGCAGCACCCGCCCACAATGCTCGCGCCCGCCTTCACCAGCTTGCGTGTGAAGCTCGCCATGTACTCCGGCGAGGTGAGATAGATCGTGCGACCCTCCACCGCGCGTGGAATCCCGGCATTCGGCATCGCCGCCAGCGGCTTCGTCGTCACCGGGCGCATCCGTTCAATCACACTCAACACGGTCGCTGGGCCCGAGCTGCAGTTGCAGCCGACTGCGTCCGCGCCCCACTCGGTCAGTTTTATCGCAGCCGTCTCGGCCGGAGCGCCGTCGAGGCAACTACCCTCCTCGTCGACGGTCATCATTACCACCACGCGAACGCCGGGAGCCACACTCCGGGCGGCGAGGATCGCCTGCTCGGCCTCGGCCAGCGATGTCATCGTCTCGATTATCAGGAGGTCGGCCCCGACGCCCGGCCCACCCTCAACCAGCGCCCGGATCTGCTGCTCAAATGCGGCCCGTGCTTCATCGAGGCCAACCTTGCCCAGCGGCTCCAGCCTTACTCCCAGCGGCCCGATCGCTCCCGCGACAAACGCCTCGCAGGCCTGCTTGTCCCGTATCTGGTTCACGCACTCCCGCGCCAGCCGCACGCCGGCCATATTGATCTCACGGACCTTGTCCTTCAGCCCATGCAGCTCCAGGCGAAACGCGTTTCCGCCAAAGGTGTTGGTCTCGATAACCTCGGCGCCTGCCTGGAGATACTCCGCATGGATCTCGCGGACCAGCTCCGGCTGCGAGAGGTTCAACTCGTCATAGCAGCGGTTGATGAACACGCCCCGCGCATAGAGCATCGTGCCCATCGCACCATCACAGAGCACGGTCGCGCCGGCAAACAGTCTATCGACTGCAGCGTATCCGGGACCGGAACTTTCCTGTGCTTTGTCCAAACCGTCTGCCATGATCGTCTCCAGCTGCTCCTTTCATCCTAAGCCACCACCCGGACGCGCTCCAAACTTGCCTCTGCAACTGCCCGCTTCCACTGACTCCAGGCCTTTCCCGCGCTGTTTCCTTTGTTATACTCGGCACAGGGCAGTGGCCGCCAAACACGCCGTAATGCTCAGGTTGGAGTTTCTCACCGTTGATGAATCGAAGTCTCTTTGCACAGTCTTTCCGCGCCCAGATCATCTGCGGCCTCCTGGTCGCTTTCGCGACCGCCGGCCTCACCTCCTGCCATAGCTCCAATTACCTGGCGTATAAGTTTCCCACGTTTACCTTCGCTAACCGGCCGATACCACCGAGCCTGCTCGCCAACCGCGTCATGGTAGGGGTCACGGCCAATGGCGGCACCACGGGCTCCCTGCAGATTCTCGATGCCAAGCGCGATATTCGCAGCAACGTCGAGAACACCAGAACCTCGTTTTCTATCTCCGGTTACGCCTCCGGCTTTCCCAACCTCATCCTCAACTTCCCCGCTGAAATCACAGGCTTCGTCTACTCCAGCGCCAAGGGCGACGTCCAGATCGTCAACTACGGCAAGGAGTCCGTCACGGGCTCTGCAGGCACCTTCCCAGCGCTGTCCACCGGCCTCGCCATCCCCACCAACGCCGGCCATATCTACTCCGCCGAGGAGAGCATCGGCCAGCTCGCTGTTATCGACAACACCACAGGCCAGAGCTACCCTCTGGTCCTTCCGAACGTCTTCCAGGTCGTTGTCAATCAAGGCGACACGGTCGTGCTGGCCATGGTGCGCAACTCCAACACGATCTACCGGCTGGTCAAGCTAAACTCCAACCAGTACCCGACCTCCACTGCGGCGATTGCCGCAATTGGCGCGGCGGACTGCCAGCCCTTCAACCTCCCCGTCTATTGCATCGTCCCCGTGAACACAGGAAGCCACGCCAACGCCTTCGATCGCCCCACGGGAGCTTACTTCTCACTCGATGGAACTGCGGCCTACGTGCTCAACTGCGGCCAGGAGTGCGGTGGAACCACCTCCAGCGTCACCTATCTGCAGCCGGGCGTGCTCGAGTACAACAAGATCCCCACCGCCGTGCCTGATGCCTCCGCCTTCGCCAACCAGGTCCTTGTCCCCGGCGGCGTTACCGCAGCCGTCTCCAACGGGACTACGCTCTACGTCTCCGGCCAGCAACTGCAGCCGGACGGCCTCTTCGCCGGCAACCTGTCCACGATCAGCCTCGCAACTAATACCGTGACGGGCAAATATTCTATCTCCGACGGCAACCACTCGAAGATGCTCTTCGCCGACGACAACACGCTGTGGATCGGCTCCCAGTTCTGCGCTACCGGCGAGCGCGCCAGCCGTGCAGCCCAAGAGATCGCAGCGAATCAGCCCACGGACCAGAGCGCGAACTACAACTGTCTCACCCGCTTCGACATGGGTGCTCTGACTGTATCTATCGTTCCCGCCGTCACGCAGAGTTCTACATCACCCGTTCCCGTTCCCTTCCCCAACACCAACCAGAACCAGTATTACTACGGTGACCTCACGGGCCTGTGCTGGGTGCAGAACTTCCACAAGGTCTACACCGCGTACGGCGGCCAGGTCCACGCGTTCAATACCGTCGACGGCTCTGAGATCAATAACGTGAACATTATTGTTCAAGGCACAGCCCTCGACGTCGCTTATATGGACGCCGTGACAGACGCCGACAACTAACCTGCTATGAGTTTTCAGCCATGAGCTCTCAAATCAAGCCCGATTCAGAGCTCACAGTGCAGCGCTCAACGCTGGTTGACATTCTCGCGATCGCTGCCCACCGCGACGACGTAGAACAGACCTGCGGTGGCACGCTGCTCGCCATGAATGCCCGCGGCTGGCGTACGGGCATCCTCGACCTTACGCAGGGCGAGTCAGGCACTCGCGGCACCGCCGCCGACCGTGCGGCAGAGGCCTCTGCCGCAGCCCGCATCCTCAACGTTGCCCACCGCGAGGCTCTGGACCTGCCGGACGGGAACGTTCAGAACAGCTACGAGAACCGGCTAAAGATCGCCGCTGCGCTGCGCCGCCTGCGTCCTCGCGTCGTCATCCTGCCCTATTGGCAGGGCCGCCACCCCGACCACTACACCACCGCCACCCTGGGCTACGAAGCGTGCTTCGTCAGTGGCCTCGCCAAGGTCGAAACTCCGGGCGAGCCCAACTCGCCGCATCGCCCCTTCAAGATTCTCTACGCCAGCCTCTATGCCGACGTTCGTCCGAGCTTCGTGGTTGATATCACACCGTTCGTTGAGCAGCGCTTGCAGTCCCTACTTGCCTATCGCTCGCAATATGCCACTCAATCTCAGGGCGGCGGACTCTTCGTTCCCGAAGAGGAGATCCGCGAACGGACCCTGGCCGAAGCGCGACACTATGGGTTGCTCGCCGGAGTGCGTTATGCCGAACCTTTTGTTCAAAAAGAGGTGGGCCTGGTTGAGGACATCATGCTTCTTCCGGTCCAATCGGTCTAGCCAGAATTCCCCACTATCCGTTCATCACCCGAGACCACACTTACACAACCACGGCGGCCCGCAGCCGCGCTCTCACAAACCGCACCACCTCATCGGTTACATAAATCGGAGGCCGCATCGCCAGCACCGGCGTTCCCTCCAGCAGCTTTAGCGAGACGCCCTTCCACTCCGGCCGACCGAGCTTGCCTTCAGGCACCAGCACCGCATCCGCCCGGTCCAGAAAATATTTCGCCGACTCCTTGAAGTCCGCCGTCTCGGGATCGAGCACGCTTAGATACAAATCCGGCCGCAAAAATCGCAGGATGCTGTTCGACTCGATTATGACATTCTCCGCCAGTGCGATCTCTTTGCGGATTCGCGGCATCGCATCCGACAGATCCCCCTGTCGCGTTCTCACCCAGAACGACCTTACCGCACCGGCCGCCAGATACCGCCCTGAATCCGTCATGCTATCTCCACCCGCGCGCTCTTCGCTCACCGCGACCGTGTGCTCTGCCGTCTCGCAATCGCATGGCTCTCCGTTGGCTGAGCACATCCCATGCCCGAACTGCGTCACCTTGAAAGCCGTCCAGTGCATCTCAGGCAGCGCCGTAATCAGACCGGCCACCACGCTCGTCTTCCCGATATTTCTCGTGTGTCCGCCGACTACAATAATGGCCATCATCCACCACGCAATTCACCACAACCACACCATCAATTTTAGCGCCGCTTCAACCGCGCCAGATCCCTCAGATACTCCTTCAAAGGCCTCGCTGGCCGCCCCCAGAATACCTCCCCCGGCCCCCTCATCTTCTTTCCGCTCAACACGCCAGCGCCGCCCCCCAGGATCACGCCTGCCCCCACCGTCGCATGCTCTCCGATGCCTACCTGCCCTCCTAGGATCGCCCCATCCTCCACCACGCTCGATCCCGATATTCCCGTCTGAGCCGCAATCACTACGTTCTTCCCGATCAGGCAGTTGTGCCCGATGTGGACCAGGTTGTCGATCTTCGTTCCGCGCCCAATTCGCGTCTCCCCCAGCGCCCCGCGGTCGATTGTGGTATTCGCTCCAATTTCGACATCGTCCTCCACAACCAGCCGCCCCTGCTGGGGAAAGATCAGATACTCTCCCGTCTCTCCGTTTCTCGCATATCCGAACCCAGTTGATCCCAGCACTGCGCCCGCCTGAACCACCACCCGGTCCTCCAGCACCGTCCCTGTATGCACGACTACCCGCGCCATCAGGTTGCAATCGCTACCCACCACCACGTTATCTTCAAGCACTACTCCGGGGCCAATCCTGCTTCCCACGCCGACCGCCACACCCTCGCCAACCATCGCTGAAGGATGTATGCCCGCCTCAAAGCCACGTCCCCGCAACCTCCGCCCAACCAACGCAAATGCGTACCGCGCATCCTCCACCCACAACACCCGCGGATCGAGGGGCAACTCCGCGTCCTCCAGACTCCTGTTCGCGAGAATCGTCCCTGCCTTCGACTCCAGCGCTTTGGTCAGCGTCTCCTTATCGATCGCAAACACGACCGAACCCGCGCCCGCGTCCTCAATGTTCGAGACCTCGGTGATCTCCACGTCGAGCAGCGGCGCACTCACTCCGATCCAGTCGGCGACCTTGCTCATGCTGGCCTTCCTTTGAGCCATCAGTAGATCCCCTCTTCGCCCGGAGGCCGGGTCTTCCATCGCCGGTGCATCCAAAGCCACTGCTCCGGATACTGTCGAACATAGCCTTCAATCGCTGCGGTAAACGCCGCCGTATTCACCAGGGCGTCCTGCTCGGCGTCCCCAGTATGGACTACCTCCAGCGGGTCGCCAAAGTGCAGCACATACCTCCGTTCAGTCCTCTCCCATAACAGAAACCCCGGAACCACCGCCGCTCCGGTCTTCGCCGCGATTCGCGCCATCCCCGACGCCGTACAGGCCTGCACGCCAAAGAACGGCACAAACACTCCTTGAGGCGGAGTCATATTCGTGTCCATCAAGATCCCCACCGTCTCTCCCGCGCGCATAGATGCAATCAACCCCCGCGCAAAATCATCTTTATGGATCACCCGATTGCCCCTCAGGCAGCGGATCCGGTTCACAAACGCATCCACCAAAGGATTGTCCAGCCGCCGGATCACCATGCCCATCGGCATGCCCATCAGAGAGTGGTAGAAGCTCGACAACTCCCACGCTCCGAGATGCCCTGTCAGCACCAAGACGCCCTTTCCCTTCTCCCGCGCCCGTAGATAGTTCTCGAGCCCCTCGTAGCGGATAAACTGGCTCGCTGTCGCTGCCGTGTAGTCCGGCATCTTGCAAAACTCTGCCAGCAGGAAGCCAAGGTTGCGATACTCCGATCTCAGAATCGCCACGCGTTGCTGCGCCGACATCTCCGGGAACGCCAGCTCCAGATTGCGAAGGCCCACTCGCCGCAGCCGTCCCAGTCCCCGAAACGCAATTGCACCAATTGCAGCGCCAACAGCACGCGCCAGTCCCCGTGGAAGCAGGCGAAGACCATAAACGAAGACCCAGACTACGGCAAACTCCGCAGCTTCACGGACGCTGACCTTGTCTCCCGGTAACGTTGTTTGCGCAACTTCGTTCAAGCCTATAGTCTACCGATTCCAAATCCGCGCACCCCGAAAAACAGAAAGGACGGCTTGAACCAAGCCGCCCTTCCCTCCAAATCAATTGCTCATTACCGGTTCTTCTTTACTGGTTCTTCGCAGCCACAAAGTATTTCGCAACCGTGCGCACAAACGGACGCGCCTCGGCCGGGGTCGGCTGTTTTCCGCCGAGGATGGTATCGAAAGGAAGATCCGTTCCATACAGAGCGCGTGTGTCGGCCTGGTTCTGAGAGAGCACCGTGCCATCCAGGTCGATACCCGCAAACAGTCCCTTAGAACGGGAATAGCTTAGAAACTCTGCGTTCAACTTCCAGTCCGTCCCTGCCTGCGCGTTACGCCCAACCGGGCCCGCTGAGGCAGCAGCGTCGGCACCGAGCTTGACCTTGTTCTTCAGCATGTCCTGAAGCCCCCGCTGGTTCATGGCGATCAGCACCAGGTCTGTCGCCTGTCCGCCGATCTGGAATCCAAAGCTGCCGCCTGCCAGTTGGACACAGACCGGGGCGCTCCACTTGCCGCCTGGCGTGTGGCAGGTTGCGACGCCCTGACCATACTGAGCGCCAACAACGAATGCGCCTTTTTTGTAGCTGGGAATCACGACGACACACGAAGCGCCGGCAAGAACGCCAGTTGGGATCGACTTGTCCGGGGTTGCCATGATCTCTTCAATCACCTGGCTGGCGGCGTTCAACCGCTCCGCGACCTTGGCTTTATCGTCATCGGCTGCGCGGGCAGACAGAGAACAGGCCGTCATTGCCAATCCACATAAAATTGTTGCTATCTTTTTCATCATCATTATCGTTATACCTTTCGCGTCACGATCTAAACATCCGGAGGGGCCCTAAACTTGCCTATTTCCAACAATATGTGAGATGGAGAAAAGGCTGCGGAGGTTGTCCACCTCCCCTGGGCGATGAGATAATACCGGCGCAGAAGGCTCACAGGACCTCGAATCGCAAAAAAATGGGGGTTGTAGAGATAGTGCCGGATGATCCGACGCTCTCTCTACAACCCTCTCCCAGGTCTGTGTTGCTGAGTACTAATCTGCCTGACATCGCTCACCCTCACAACGGTACGAAGGTAGGTAGACCTTTGAGCGCTTTCTATTAACTGAACCGTTAACACTCATAGGACAACTTGTTGCCTTCTTTTTCCAGCCTTCTCCCGAGCAGAAAAAGATCACTTCTGAAGCAATTTTTGATTCACGACCTGAACGGAAAGGGCGATGCGGTTCTTCACTCCGACTTTCCGCATCAGGGTACCCACGTGCTTCTTCACCGTAGCCAGATCGATGCCGAGCTCTTCGGCGATCACTCGATTCGGATGTCCTTCGACAAGCAGCTTCAGCACCTGCGCCTCACGCTTGGTAAACTTCGGCTCGTTGACAGTGCCAGCCCGCCTCTCCTCCGCCGAGGACAACTCCAGCAGCTTCGCCAGCACCTTCCGCGGCGCCCAAGCCGAGCCGTCCTGGACAATCTCGATCGCCAACCGCACCTCGTTCCCCTTGGCCGTGTGCGCGAGGTAGCCCTTCGCCCCAGCCCCGATGATGCGCTGGATATACTCGTGGTCCTCTTCCAACCCGAGCACGATCAGCCGCAGATGCGGACGCGCTCGGCGAAACGCAGCCAGCAGTTCGAAGATGTGGTCCGTGCACGCGGAATCGATCAGGATCAGCGACAAACCCGAGGCGTCGAGAGCGCCCGGAACCGACAGCGGGACGATCTCCACTGGGACGCCCTTGATGCCGCCTTCGGAAAAGATCGTCTGCAACCCAAGAATCCGCAACGGGTCAGTAGCAACCAGCCCCAACTTCAGGGGTCCCTGTGACTTTTTGTCTGTCTTGTCTACCATCGCCTGCGCAGCCTCTTTACTCAGCATCCTGCAAATTAGTAGGCCGTCTTTTGCGATTCCTTGTGACTATATGAACCGCCACCCCCGCCGGTACCTAGAGCTTCGGCAGAACGATTCCCTGCTGGTTCTGGTACTTGCCCTTACGGTCCGCGTAACTGATCTCACACATCTCGTCGGACTGGAAGAACAGGATCTGGCACAGCCCCTCATTGGCATAGATGCGGGCAGGCAGCGGCGTGGTGTTCGAGATCTCCAGCGTCACAAATCCCTCCCACTCGGGCTCAAACGGCGTCACATTCACAATGATGCCGCAGCGCGCATAGGTCGATTTGCCGACACAGATGGTCAACACGTCGCGAGGGATCTTGAAGTATTCGATCGACCGCGCGAGCGCAAACGAGTTCGGAGGCACAATCACGCTTTCGGCCACAACCGTCACGAAAGATCGTTCATCGAATGCTTTGGGGTCGATAATGGCGCTGTTGACATTGGTGAAGATCTTGAACTCGTCGGAGACCCGGAGGTCATATCCATAGGAGGAGAGTCCGTAGGAGATAACGCCTTCGCGGACCTGTTTTTCGCTGAACGGGGAAATCATGCCGTGGTCGATCGCCTGCCGGCGAATCCAACGGTCGCTTTTGATAGCCACTCTGGTCTCTTTTCCTCTCGTATTGCTCTAATTAGGGCAGAAGGGTGTAAATTTAAGGGCGACTGGAAAGCGTGTACCCTTGTCTCATTAGATTCTTCATCTTACGGCAGTGTTCTTTCGTTGACAATCGTGCCTCGACTTTCTACCATCACGTTACTAAACCCGGTCAGTAGTATTTTCTAAAATTACAGCCCAAGGACGGCGGCCCAGATGATTAAGCAGGATCTTATACAAAGGGTTGTTGAGCGTACCGGACTGCCACGAACCAAAGCAGAGTCTGCGGTTGACGCCATCTTCGACAGTATGAAGCAGACCCTCATCGCGGGCGACCGCATCGAACTGCGTGGTTTTGGTGTCTTTACAGTCAAGCCACGTAAAACAGGCATTGGCCGCAACCCCAGGACAGGGGCTGAAGTCACCATTGCTCCGGGCAAAGCAGTTCGGTTCAAGCCCGGCAAAGAACTTCACCTGCTCGACTAGTTTGTTACAACGCCCGTCGTCGCTTTACATCAACTGCACTGCGTCCACATCGACCACCAGGTGGCGTCGTGCAATGCCCTGCGTCTCGGCGAAGGCAAGCATTGCCCGAAGCACCGCTCCCAGGGTCTGCCGCTTCTCTGCCTTCAATACAAAGTGGTAACGATAGATCCGCTTCAGTCGGACAATTGGAGCAGCAGCCGGCCCCAGGACCCTCACCTTGTCCAGTCGCGTCTGCTCGAACCATCGGCCGAGCGTTCCCGCCCACGCCGTAGCCTCTTCCAGCTTCTCGCTTTGAATCACCACGTTTGCCAGCACCGTCAACGGCGGATAGTGCATCCATCGCCGATAGTTCATCTCCTTGGCCACAAAGCCCGGATAATCATGCTTCGCGGCAAACTGGATCGCGTAGTGATCGGGATGATATGTCTGCACCAGCACCTTCCCCGGCAGATCTCCCCGCCCGGCGCGCCCCGACACCTGCGTCAGCAACTGAAAGACCCGCTCCGCTGCGCGAAAGTCCGGCAGACCTAGCTGAAAGTCCGCCCCCACCACACCCACCAGCGTCACGCCATGGATGTCGTGCCCCTTCGCAATCATCTGCGTCCCCACCAGCAGATTGATCTCGCCCCCGTGCAGACGCGCTAGCAGCCGTTCCATATCGCTGCGGCCCCGCACGGTGTCGCGATCCATCCTTCCAATCCGCGCCGCCGGAAATAGCTCCTGCAGCCTCTCCTCGCCCTGCTGCGACCCTGCTCCCAGAAAATAAAGATGCTCGCTCTCGCACTTCGGGCAGACCTTCGGCACGCCCCTTCGTGAGCCGCAGTAGTGACACTCCAGCCTCTGCCCTGGCTGCGCGATCGCATCGTTATCGCTCACCCTCTTGTGGTACGTCATCGAGATCGAGCAGTTCTCACACTCAATCTTTTCGCCGCAACTCCGGCACATCACAACTGTCGAATACCCGCGGCGATTCAGCAGCAGGATTACTTGTTCCCCTCGGTCCAGCGTTAACTGCGTCTCCTCAATCAGTCGCCGCGAAAAGATCTGCTCCTGCCCGGTCTCGCGAAACTCTGCGCGCATATCTACCAGTTCCACCACCGGCAGCGGCCGCTCCATCACGCGCTCTCGCAACTCCACCCGCGCATACCGGCCCTTCTCCGCATTCGCCCAACTCTCCAGCGACGGTGTCGCGGACCCCAGCACCACTACTGTTTCATTTAACTTCGCGCGCATTACCGCAACATCGCGCCCGTGATACCGCGGCGTCTCCTCCTGCTTGTAGCTGGAATCATGTTCTTCATCGACGATGATCAGTCCCAGGTCCACCATTGGCGCAAACACTGCCGACCGCGTTCCCACCACAATCCTCGCCTCGCCTCGCCGAATTCTGTGCCACTGCTCCGCCCGTTCATCCGGCGTCAACTGCGAATGCAACAGCGCCACTTCACCACCGAACGCCGCGTACATCTGCCCCGCCATCGCGGGTGTTAACCCAATCTCCGGCACCAGTAGCAACGCCGACTTCCCCGCATCTAAGGCGCGACGCATGGCAGCAAAATAAACCGTGGTCTTCCCACTGCCCGTAATCCCATACAGCAGATGCGGTCTGAAACCGCCCTTCTCCATCGCTGCTGCAATCGTCCCCAGCGCCTCCATCTGTGCCTCATTCAAATCATGTTCATGCGCGTGCTTTTTTCCCTGCGCGCCCACGCCTCCTAAATGAAACTCCTCCGCCACCTCTTCAATCCTGACCAGCCTGCGCTTCACCAGCGTTCCCAGCGTCGAAACCGGCATCCCAGCTCGCCCTAGTATTATCCGCAGGTCGCTCACCCTCATCCGTCCACCCACCGCCGCGAGTTCCGCCAGTATTGCCGTCTGGTTCTCGTTCAGCTTCGGCAGACGAGCCTCGGCGACCAGCACCGCAACCTTCTCCAGCCGCCGCGCATCGCGCTCCTCCGCGACTGCCTCGCGCACCAGCCACTTCTTGCGAACCATTCCCTCCAGCAGCCCTTTATTCGCCCCGGTAGCCGACCGCAGCGCCGACATCTTCGCCTGCTCTCCACCCTCCAGATAATTCAGCACCGCGTACTCGCGATTCTGTTCCTCGGCGCTCAGCCTGGAACGACGCGAAGACCCCTTAGCTGCTCCCTCATACAACACCCTGCGTCCCACCTCCGCGATCCGGTAAGAAAAATGCCGCTTCACCTCCGCGGCCAGCGGCAGCATCCCCCGCAATACCTCGCCCAACGGCGCGACATAGTACGACGCAATCCACTCTGCCAGCTTCATCAACTCATCCGGCAGCAACGCGGCCTCATCGAGCACCTGCTGAACCGGCTTCACTTCAAAATCATCCCGCGGCGCATCCTCATGCACCCTTACCACCACGCCCATTAACCTCTGCCCACTGAACGGCACCAGCACCCGCGCTCCGACAACTGGAACCACACCATTCACCGCATAGGTAAACGTCTGGTCAAGCGGCACAGGCAGAGCTACATCGCAAAACAGAGGCATCCTTTCAGCTTAATGGAATCCCGTAGTTTCTGACCGTTGCTAGTCGTAAGCTGATACCAGTGCTGCTATCCTTTTCCACCATGAAGAAGAAACCCTTTCCTGCCTTATTCTTTCTTCTCGTTCTGGCCGCCTGTACTCCGCGCCCTGAACCCACGCCGGAGCCTAACCCTCGCCCGCGCATTGCAGCGTCTTCTCTCCAGGCCGCTGATCTCCGGGCCGCTAACCCGCAAAACTTCGACTATTACCTCCTCAACCTTTCTTGGTCGCCCGAGTTCTGCTATTCCCACCCCAACGCTACCGAGTGCGCCAGCCATCCTGGGTTCGTCCTTCACGGCCTCTGGCCACAAAACACCGATGGAACCTACCCGCAGAACTGTTCCCAGCGGCCGGGACCCTCCAATCCATCACAGTATGCCGACATCTACCCCGACTCCGGCCTCCTCCAGCACGAGTGGCGCACCCACGGCACCTGCTCCGGCCTCAGTCCCGACGCCTTCTTCGCCGCCGCCCGCACTGCCTTCCACTCCATTGCCATTCCAACTCAGCTGACGTCCCTCGACCACCAAATCTCCATGCCACCCTCGCAGATCCTCGGCCTCTTCGCTACTGCCAACCCGGCGATCACAAACTCATCGCTCGCCCTCAGCTGCGGCAACAACTACCTGACCGCAGTTGAGGTTTGCATGAACAAAAGGTTCCAGCCTATCAACTGCGGCCCTATCCGTTCCTGCCGCGCCAACGCCGTCCGCATTCCCCCCCCGCAGAGTCCCTCCGCCAACTGACTGGCAGCCGCACACGGAAGCCAGCTGTTCTGAAACGACAGTTTTGATTTGCCAATGTCATATCTTTCAAGCCATTCTTAGGAACAATGACCGCAAAGACTACTCCGTTCCCGCCCCCGAGCGAGGGGACGAACCGATCGCCATCGCCCCGAAAGCAAGTCAGCGGGGCTGGCGAGATGGCGGACCTGACCCGCGCTCACGACTGGGCCTCCACCCCGCTTGGCCCAATCGACACTTGGTCCGACACGCTCCTCTGCGCGGTCAACGTCATGCTCTCCTGCCGCTTTCCCACTGTCATCTTCTGGGGATCGGAGATGATCCAGTTCTACAACGACGGCTACCGCCCTCTCATGGCTGAGAAACATCCAACTGCCCTCGGCCAGTCCGCGCACGAGTGCTGGAAGGAGGCCTGGCACATCATCGGCCCGCAGTGGGAAGCCGTCCTCGCGCATGGCACGACCAGCTTCATGAAGGAGGTACTCGTCCCCGTCATCCGCAACGGCCGCCTTCAGGACATCTATTGGACCTACAGCTACAGTCCCATCTACGGTCCAGAGGGCACGGTTGACGGCATCCTCATCGTCTGTCACGATGTCACCGACGAGGTCGTCGCAGCGCGGAACCTTCGCGAGAGCGAGGCCCGTGCAACCCGCGTCCTTGAAAGCATCGGCGATGCCGTCATCGTTACCGATGCCGACACCTGCATCCTCCGCATGAATCCCGTCGCCGAGTCCCTTACCGGGTGGACCATCGACCAGGCTAAAGGCCGTCAGCTATCCAAGGTGTTTCATATCGTCAACGAAGCCACCCGTCAAACCGTGGAGGGCCCCGTCGACAAGGTCAAGCAGTTTGGAACCACCGTCGGACTCACGAACCAAACCATCCTCATTCGCAAAGACGGAACCGAGACTCCGATCGACGACAGCGCCGCACCGATCCGCGACGATGAAGGGACTCTTACCGGCATCGTCCTCGTGTTTCGCGATATCGCCGAACTGAAGCGGGCCGAAGCCGCGCTGATTCAGAGCGAAAAGCTCGCCGCCGTCGGCAGACTTGCCTCGTCCATCGCACACGAAATCAACAATCCGCTTGAGTCGGTCATGAACCTCATCTACCTCGAACGTCAATACGCCGTCGTCCCGGAAGCACAGCAGTTTTTAGATACGGCCGACCAGGAGATTCGGCGCGTCTCCATCATCGCGAACCAGACGCTGCGCTTCCACAAGCAGCCCTCGAATCCGCAGGAGATCAGCTGCTTCGATCTCTTCTTGACCGTGATCGGCATCTACGAGGGAAAGCTCAGGAATGCAGGGATCGAGATCGAGAGGCGTTATCGGGCAGAGCATCCCGTCATTTGCTTCGAAGGCGACATTCGCCAGGTGCTCAATAATCTGGTCGGCAACGCTATCGATGCCATGCCTGCCGGAGGGCGCCTGCTGCTGCGAAGCAGCGAAGCGACCGACTGGCGCACCGGCCGCAAGGGACTCACGCTGACGATCGCCGACACCGGAGTTGGCATGGACGCGCAGGTTCGGCAGAAGATCTTCGATCCGTTCTTCACCACCAAGGGGATCGGGGGCACCGGGCTCGGTCTGTGGGTCAGCCAGGAGATCATACAGCGGCACAATGGCGCGCTCAGGGTCCGCAGCAGCCAGCGCGAAGGAAGCGGCGGTACCGTCTTCATTCTCTTTCTTCCCTTCGATGCCGCTATCCGCTGAGAAAAACCTATCCAATCGCTGAGCTAATCTAATAGACCTGTCCAACACTACCCTTTTTCCATCCGTGACACTCCAACTTGGTGAAGTAGCTACAAATACCTGAGACGAAAACTCTTAGCTTCTTGCGCAAAATCTTTGCCTGTTTTCTGCCCAAAAATCACATGTCAAGTCCCAAAACCACCTAACCCATTACCAACCAATGACATCCATTTGGCATTTTAGTTACGCCCAACCCGCTATACTGGATATATAGATCAAAAAAGCAAGCCCCCCGGTGAAATACCGGGGGGTGTTCGTTAAAGCCTCATTAATTACCTGGAATCAAAACTTTGCAGAAAGGAGTCTTTAGAATGAAGATGTTACAAGATAAGTCCAGACCTAAAGTCTCTCCTTTGAAGACTTTGCACACAAATCGGTCAGGTGGGGACTACCGTCACGCCCCAAGAAAAAACCCTAACTCTTGGCCGGAGCCTTCAGCCCCATCTCCTTCATCACCATCTGCAGATCCTTCCACGCCTCAGCCTTCATCCGTGGATCGCGTAGCAGAAATGCCGGATGGTACGTCACCGCCAGCTTCGCCCCCCGGCAGCCATGCCACTTGCCGCGCAGCGCCACAAGTGATCGCTTCACTCCCAGTAGATACATCGCCGCAGTCGACCCCAGCGCCACCACGACCTCCGGCTGAATCACATCAATCTGCTGCAGCAGAAACTGGCCGCACGTATTCGCCTCCACCGGCTCCGGAGTCCGGTTCGCCGGCGGCCTGCACTTCACAATATTGGCGATGTAGACCTCCTCGCGCTTCAACCCCATCGCCTGGATCATGTTGTTCAGCAGCTGTCCCGCCTTGCCCACAAATGGCCTGCCTGAGGCATCTTCGTCGGCTCCAGGGCCTTCGCCCACAAACATCAACCGTGCATTCGGATCACCCTCACCGAAGACGATCGTACGCCGTCCGGCATACGCCAGCGGGCACCGCGTACAATCACCAATCTCTTCATGAATCGCAACCAGCGCCTCGGCCTTCTTCGCAGGAGCCACCCGGCTCTCAGGCAGCGGCGCAAGGTCATCGAAACTCACCAGCTTCACAATCGGAGGCTCCAGAAAGGCAGGTTTATTCGGAGCAAAAATCTCTTCTATCTCCTCAACCACCACAGTCGCTTCAACCGGCAGCGGTCGAACCACTGTAACGGGAGCGGCGGGAACCGCCGCATCAACCGCAACCTCGGCAAACACCGGCTCACCCTGACGATAAAAATCATGGACGCCCAGGTCCCGAAGGTATTCCACATAAGCCCGCAGCTGTTGTTCAGCCTCACCTGCCATGGCTCTATGGTATCGCTACTCAGTGCAGTGGAAGATCGAGCGCCGGTTCCACCACCTTCTCCGGCAAAACGAACTTCACATGTCCCTGCTTGATCTCATCCTGCGCCACGCGGCAAGCCTTCATCGACTTGGCGACGATCAGCGGCGAGGCGCCAGACTGCAGCTGCCGTGCCCGGCGCGCCGCACCCTTAACCAGACTGTACTTATTGTGGAATGCACTTTCGTTTGTCATGCGATTCACCCCCTGTAGTCTGAAGTTATATCTCAGCCCAGCCGATTGCTCTACATAATTCGCAGTGGATAAGTGGGTCTCTATCCCTGGAACGTTCTCAATGCAGCCTCCAACTTCGGCGAAGCAGCGTCCGTTCTGCAGCTTGAAGCGATGGCCTGAACGCCGTCCCTTACGCCGCGCTCGCACAGCACGACTGCACGCAGCTCCATCACAGCCTGATCTAGAACGTCGTTCACCAAAGCATACTTGTAGTCCCACATCTGCTTCAACTCGTGCCGCGCCTCAGCCAGCCTGCTCTGGATCACGTCCTCCGACGTTACATGCTCGGCTTCGCTCCGGTTGCGCAGCCGCATCTCCAGCACCTGCGGACTCGGCGGCAGGATAAAGATCGATACCGCCGCCGGCAGTTTCTTCATCACCTGCACCGCGCCTTGCACATCGATGTCCAGCAGCAGGTCCTTCCCTGCCTTCTTCGCATGGTCCAGAGCCGAAACCGCCGTCCCATAGTAGTTCCCGAAGACCTGCGCCCACTCCAGAAAGTCACCCGCCGCGATCATCCGCTCAAACTCTGCCCGAGTCGTGAAGTGGTACTCGCGCCCATCCTCCTCCGACCCCCTCGGCGCCCGCGTTGTATATGAAATCGAGAAATCCAATCCCTCTACCAGCGTCCGAAGCTGGCTCACCAGCGTCGATTTTCCTGATCCCGACGGCGCCGAGATAATAAAAAGTATTCCTGCCATGCGCCTCAATCACCCTGCTAATGTCATCACTCGTGCCAGTGTAACAATCGCCGCTACTCCAGATTCTGAACCTGTTCGCGAGACTTCTCGATCTCCGCCTTCATCTCGAGTCCCAGCTCTGTAATGCGGAGACTGTTCTCGCCGGCCGCTCCACTGGTCTTCGATAGCATCGTGTTCGCCTCGCGATTCAACTCCTGCAGCAGAAAATCCAGCCGCTTGCCCAGCTCTCCGCCCTCTTCCAGCATTGCCACAAAGCGATCAACATGCGTCCGCAACCGCACGATCTCCTCCTCGATATCGCTCTTCTCCGCCAGCACGGCGGCCTCGGTCAGCAACCTCTCTTCACTCACCGGAGCGCCCTCCGTCAGCTCGACCAACCGGCTTCGCAGCCTGTCAAACTGCGCCTCCCGCACTCCATTCCTCAACCCGGCCATCTCTTCGGCAAACCCTCGCAGCCGTAACATTGAAGCTCGCAGCTCCGCCGCCAGCGCGGCACCCTCCTGCGCACGGACCTCATTCAACTTCTCTACCAGAGGAGCGATCTGCGAAAGCACCGCAGCGTCAAGTCCCGCCAGCTCATCCGTTCCAACGCTGCTCTCCGCAGTCATCATGCCTGGAATGCGCAGCATCGCATTCAGGTCCGGCTCATACGCCAGACCATTCGATTCGGAAGCCTCTCGATAAGCCTGCATATAAGCACTCAGCAAACCGGCATTCAACTGAATCTCCGCGCTTGCACGACGTTCCATCTGTAACGTCACCTCGACATGTCCACGCCGCAGACGCTCCTTCAACATCCGCCGCATCTGCACCTCCAGTCCATCGCAGTACGATGGCAATCGCAGGTTGAGATCGAGGAAACGATGATTCACGCTCTTCATCGACAACGTAAAGGCAACACTGTCCCTTACAGATCCGCGCAGACTGGCGTATCCAGTCATCGAATAGACCTCGCTCACGCAATCCCCTCCAGATTTACCGACAACGCAACCCCGCCGCTACCCATAGACGCCGAGTCTTCTCCACTGAACTGCATGTTATAAAGCCGCCGATACGTTCCCGAGTTCCGCATCAGTTCCTCGTGCGTCCCGATCTCAGTAATCTGACCACCCTCAATCACCGCAATCCGGGTCGCCCGCCGGACCGTCGAAAGCCGATGTGCAATTACAAACACCGTCCGCCCTTGCATCAAGTTCGCCAGCGCCGCCTGCACATACTGCTCGCTCTCCATATCCAGCGCAGATGTCGCCTCATCCAGAATCAAAATCGGAGCGTTCTTCAGAATCGCCCGAGCTATCGCGAGCCGTTGCCGCTCTCCTCCGCTCAGCCGCACACCCTTCTCGCCAATCTTCGTGTTATACCCCTCGGGCATGTTGAGGATGAAGTCATGCGCCAGCGCCATGCGCGCGGCCTCTTCCACCTTGCTCATCGGAACATCCGGCTGGCCATATGCAATGTTGTTGCGCACTGTGTCGTTGAACAGCACCGTCTCCTGCGTCACCTTCCCAATCTGCTCCCGTAACGAAGCGATCGTCACATCTCGCAGGTCGTGGCCGTCCAGTAAAATCCGTCCCTCATTCACGTCGAAGAACCGCGGAATCAGATTCACCAGTGAGGACTTCCCCGCCCCGCTCGGCCCAACAAGCGCAATCACCTCACCCGGCTGTACCGTCAAATTGATGCCATGCAGCACCTGTTTCGTCTCGCCTTCACTCTCATACGCAAAGCCCACATCCTCGAATCGAATCCCTTCCTTGAATCCCTTCAACACAAAGGCGCGTTTCTTCTCCTGGACATCATCCACAGCATCCATAAACTTAAAGATCTCTTCACTCGCACCGAGCGCCTGTTGAAAGCTGTTGTAGAACGCAGCAAACTTCCGCACCGGGTCATACAACGTGAACACCGCAATCAGAAAGGTGATAAACGATCCCGCCGTCATCTGCTGATGTTGAATACTTATTCGCCCCAGATACAGCAGCAGTGCAATCGCGACTGAAGCAATAAGGTCCATCAGCGGCGAACTGATCGCCTGCACCTTCACCGACTTTAGATTCGCATCGAACAACCTTCGCGCGGCCCGGCGAAAGCGGTTCATCTCCCACAGTTCCATGCCAAACGCCTTCACGATGCGATTACCCGTGATCGTTTCGTGAAGAATGTTCTGGATCTCCGCCAGCTTGTCCTGCCCCTTGCGCGTCGTCTGTCGCACGCCGCGCCCTATGCGCCGAGCCGATAGAACCACCACCGGAAGAAATAGCAACAGCACCCAGGCCAGCCTACCTCCGACAATGACGACCGCCCCCGCGGTAAAGATTAACGTAAACAGCTGCTGCAGAAAATCACTCATCACACTCGACATCGCAAACTGGACCTTCTCGATATCGTTGATCAGCGTAGACAAGAGCGTCCCCGTCGTATGCTTCTGAAAGAAGGCCACCGAACGCCGCAGAACCGCGTTATAAAGGTCATTCCGCAGATCGGTGATCATCCCAAACCCGGCGCGGTTCACCAGATATGTGCCGAAGTAATCGCAAACCGACTTCAAAAATGCTGACCCAACCAGCGCTACAGCAACCACAGTCCAGGCATGATGAAAGTAGCTCGGTATAAATTGTTGCAAATTGATGATGTAATTTGTATGCGGAATGCGAAACAGCAGCACCAATCCCGGCGGCGCGTCCGGATTCAACACATTATCGAAGATCGGCTTCACCAGCAGGATGCGGAACGCCGCCATCGCGCCCACAATCGCCATCAGAACGACCGACGCAAGGGAGTACAGAGCATATGGCCGAACATAGAGCAGCAATCGCCAGATGCGCCTCAAGCCATCACTCTCCCGGTCGTCATCGTTCTGCGCATATCACTATCCTATTGCGCGCCGCCGTTTTGCGCCCAGACCGCACACCTGTCTACTTCGGCATGTCCCGGTGCCCGGTCTTCACCCGGTAGCCCTCATCTGCGAGCCGCTTCTTCATCTCCTCCGCAATAAACACTGACCGGTGCTGTCCTCCGGTACATCCAAACGCCACCGTCAGATAGCTCTTGCCCTCCTTGATGTAATGCGGCAAAAGAAACTTCAGCATGTCGGTCGTCTTATCCAGAAACTCCTTCGTCTGCGGGAACTGACGAACATACTTGGCAACCTTTGGATGTTTTCCTGTCAGCTTGCGAAACTCCGGCACAAAATGAGGATTCGGCAGAAAACGCACGTCGAACACGAGATCTGCCTCGGTTGGGACACCATTCTTAAAGCCAAAGCTATTCGAAGAGATCATCAAACTTTGATCGCTCTCTTCGCGTTCAAACTGCGAGTTGATACGCGCTCGAAGATCATGCACATTGAACTTCGTCGTATCCAGCACAATATCAGCGACGTTGCGGATCGGGTCCAGCCGCTTCCGCTCCGCACGGATCGACTTCACCACCGTATCGCTGCGCCCCATCGGGTGCGGTCGCCGCGTCTCGGAGAAGCGCCGAATCAGCACCTCTTCGCTCGCCTCCAGAAACACTACGCGCGTCGGCAATACCTTACGAACGTCCTTCAGGATTGCGGGAAACTCATCCAGCCGCATCCCCTCGCGCACATCGACCACCAAAGCTGCGCGCTGAATCTCCGCCGACTGCCGCACCAGGTCCGCAAATCGCGGCACCAGCTCGAGCGGCAGATTATCGACCGAGTAATACCCAAGGTCCTCGAACGTCTTCAGCGCAGACAGCTTTCCCGACCCGGAAAGTCCCGTCAAAATAACCAACTCGCCCCGATACTCCGGAACAGGGGCCGTCAATTTTTTCTTCTTGCCCTTCTTCGCGCCCTTCTTCATAGACTGCTTCGTGACTCTCTTGCTCGACATGCTAGAAATCCTAGCACCCCGGCCCTAAGGGACCTCGATCAGCTCCATCTTTCCGTCACGTTTGCGATGCAGCACCATCGCCTGTCCGCCGTAGTCGCGAAACACAAAAACATCGCGGTCGCGAAATGCAGCCTCCTTAACCGCCTCCTCCAGCGACATCGGCCGCAGCGCGACTCCATCGGTCGAACGCACCACGTGCGGCTCCGCCAGCGGCGAGTGAGAAGGAAAAGAATGCACTAGCATCGGGACCGCCTTGCGGCCAACGCTGCTCTTCGCCGCCACCTTCACCGCGACGTTCGCCTTCCGCGTCCCATTCGCCGTAGCCTCCGGCTTCGCGCCTTTCACATCGGCCTTTGGGTGCCGCTTGATCGTTCCGAACTTTTTCTTCTGCCGGATCGCCTGCCGCTCAATCGTCTCCAACGCATCACGGAGCGCCATCTCCATGTCAGTGGCCTCGCAGCGCGCCACCAGCTTGTAATGCTTGGTCTGCACCGTTACATCGGCAATCTGCCGGTATTTGTCCGTGGATAAAATCACATGCACGCTGCCGGGGTTGCCCGTGATCTTTGTGATCCGCGCCAACCCCGCTTCAGTCTGCAATTTCAGCTTTTTTGTAATGGTTGTTTGTCTGCCGGTGTACTCCACGTCCATACGTTCACCTCGCCCCTGCGATCCAATAAATGATCTATCGCAGACGATTAGCGTACACGACGTTGGTGCGTACTTGGAATCTGCATATCTTCCCGATACTTCGCCACCGTTCTGCGGGTCACCTGGATTCCCTGCCGCTGCAGCTCGGCCGCTAGTTGATCATCCGTCAGCGGCTTCCGTTCATCTTCTTCCTCAATCAGCTTCTTTACCTTGCGCTTCAGCAGCACCAGCGGCAAGTCCCCACCCTCCGGGCCATTCACACCTTCGGAGAAGAAGAAGCGCAACTCAAACACACCCTGCGACGTATGCACATACTTATTCGCCACCGCGCGGCTCACAGTCGAAGGATGCACCCCAATCTCCTCCGCCACCTCTTTGATCATCATCGGCTTCAGCGCATTGACGCCGTGCTCCAGAAACTCCTGCTGCCGCCGCACGATCACTTCGCACGTCCGCACGATCGTGTTCTTCCTCTGCTCGATGTTGCGCAGCAGCTGGATCGCCGACTTGTACCGTTCCTTCACGTACTCTTTGACTTCCTTCTCCGTCTGCTTCTGCTGCAGCATCTTGCGATAGCCCTGGTTCAAACGCAGCGTCGGCATGTCCTCTTCGTTCATCACCACAATGTAGACGTCATCCCGTTTCACGAACGCAACATCCGGCTCAATCAGCCGCGTCTCGCTCTGGTTGTAGCGCTGCCCGGGCCTCGGATCCAGTGTGCGGATGAACTCCACCGCCGCATTTACCTCGTCAGGAGTTTTCCCGCAGCTCCGGGTCAACTCGCGCATATCCTTCTTCTGCAGCAGCGGCAGGCAATTCGTCACGATGTGAGTCGCAATACTGAAGATGTCCGCACGCTCTGGACCGCTCTCGACAGCAGTAGACTCTGTCGCACCGTAATCCCCGTCGCCACCTGCTCCATTCCTCGCAACTGCATCTGCGGCAGTCATCTGGCGGCGCCTCAGCACAATCGCCGCCTCACCCTGCTGCGCGCAGATCTGAATCAGCAGGCACTCCCGCAAATCGCGCGCTCCCACGCCAACTGGATCAAGAAAATTGACTAACGCTCGCGCCTCACGAACCGCCGCTAGCAGAAAAGCCACATCCTCATCCGCGGCAGCCGCCATCTCCAGGGTCTCGTTCTGCACTGTGTCGTGTACAGCTTCGCACTCCTCAGGTTGGTCCCACACGTGAGCAGGCCTGCTCTTGGCTCCCCGCTCAAACGGAATCGGCTCTGGCCGCTCCGGTTCCTTGGACTGCAACAGCAACTCAACTAACTCCTCGTCGCTCGCCGTCAGATACCCATCTTCGTTCAGATTTCCCACCACCAGCTCCGTCGCAGCCCGAACCTCTGGGCTCAACGTCAGCGAGCCCAGCTGCCACGCCAGATGATCGCTCAATGTACTTGGCTGGGAGAGAAAATTCTCAAACGAAGGCTTGTCATATTCTTCGAAGTTCGACGCGGTGCGAAATCCAGGGTCAAGATAATCCTGAAAATAACTCCCGAAGTCGATCTCATCAAACGGGTCTTTCTCGACCCTCTCGCTCTCGGCCGCCACTTCCTCCGCCGAGCGCTCCCGGTCCCCTTCGAGCCCAGCCCTCTCCTCCAGCGAGACGGCCGACTCCTCCAACTCCTCCAGCACCGGATTCTCCACCATCTCGGTGTTGATCATCTCCTTCAGCTCGAGCTTGTTCAGCGCCAACACGCTGACCATCTGCACCAGACCAGGCGTCAGCACCTGCCGTTGTGAGACCTTCAAGTTCAGCTTCGGTTGCAGCAGCACGTTAACCTCTTATCGACCCGTTGGTTCTTCTTTTGTATAGATGTGCCGTTTGGCGCATATCGTGCTTATCCAGTTTATTGTGCAATCGTCTGCACACGGAGCACCATTTATCGGCTTGGCCACAGTCTACACGCCTCTAGCTCGTTCTGGCTGTAAGTCTAACCGTGCCAATGGCTGCGTGGACTCCACCTATAGCAACGTAGCCTTACAACGGAAGTTGCAGGCATTCGCACCCTCAATCCATCGAAAAGTTCTCTCCCAGATATATCCGTCGAACCTCGGGATTGCGTCCCAACTCCCCCGGCGTTCCGGTGGCAAAAATCTTGCCTTCTGTAATGATGTACGCCCGGTCCGTTACCGACAAGGTCTCCCGTACATTGTGGTCTGTAATCAGCACTCCGATCCCACTCCGCTTCAACCCGAAGATAATCTCCTGCAGATCCAGCACCGCGATCGGATCGATACCCGAGAACGGCTCATCCAGCAGAATGAATGCCGGCTCGATCGCCAGACACCGAGCAATCTCTACCCGCCTGCGTTCGCCTCCGCTCAGAGCATAACCCCGCGTCTTGCGCACATGCCCCAGGTTCAACTGTTCAATCAGCCGCTCTGTGCGCGTCCGCCGGCTCTCCCAGCTCAACTGCTGCGCCTCCAGCACTGCCAGGATATTGTCCTGCACTGTCAGCTTGCGAAATACTGAGGGCTCCTGCGGCAGGTAGCTGATGCCATAGCTCCTCGCCCTCAGATACATCGGCAGCCGGCTGATATCGTGTCCATCCGCGAGTATCCGCCCCGAATCCGGCCGTACCAGCCCGACGATCATATAGAAGCTAGTCGTCTTCCCTGCGCCGTTCGGCCCCAGCAACCCCACCACCTCGCCCTGCTCGATCTGCAGGTTGACCCCCTTCACCACCTGGCGCCCGCCGTATGACTTGGCGATCTCCTCCGTCGATAATGTCTTCATTGCTTGTTCTTCACCCGCGTCTCCGTACGCACTCTCTGTCCCGCTCCACTGTTTCCTTCATTAGAAACCACGACGTTGCCGTCACCCGAATGGAATCGCAGCGACGTACCCGTGATGGTCCCTCGCTGGTCGTCCACAACCTTCGGCAACACCGCCGCCGTCCCCGTCAAAACATACATGCCATCGCTTGCCGTATACGCCACCTGCTCGCCAGTTGCGCGTCGCCCCGGCTGCTCCATCTCGATACGCCCGGACGCCACCATTCTCTCCACACTCCCACCCGTAAAGACACTCCCGCCAGTCGCAGTCGTCTTCACTCCCTCACTCTTACCACTATTCGACGACGCCTTTCCGGCACCTCCCGTCTGCGCAGGCTCCAGATAGACGACCAACTGCTGCCCCCGCATACTACCGTCCCTGCTCTCCACCTCGATACCACCGGTAAACTCCGCCTTCCTCGCCTCGTCCGAGTAAGTCAACTCCCGGCTCGCTACTCGAATCACGTCCGTCTTTCTGTCCGCGCCCGCCACCTTCCCCGCCGCAGTGCCTGGCTTTGCCACATCCACTTTTACGGACGAAGGAGACGACCCAGCGCTCACCAACACCGTATGTACCACCATCGGCGCTCCCTGGCCCGCGCCATACGCCCGCAATCGCTTCTGTTTCTGGTCAAACTGAAGCACTGGCGCGTCTACCTGCGAAGCCCCCTGCCACAACCGCGCCGGCTTGCCTGCCACTCCATGAAAGGTCGCGATCTGCGAATCATGGTTCAACTCTGCCCTCGCGGCGAGCACGTGCACAGGCTCCTCAGCGCTCCCGGCCTGTCCATAACTCGCCTTCACTGAACCATCCGCCGTAGCATTGCCGCTCTGTTGCTCCGACACCACGCGATCGGCCCATAGCACGCTCGTCCCATCACTCACCTGCACATTGCCCGTCAGCGTTGTCCGCTCCAGCCCACCGTCATACACCGCCCGTTCCGCCGTCACCCGCTGCTCTGTCGGCGCAGTCGCATCTCCCGGCTTCCGCACCGGCAACTGCGTCATCACCACATGCCCCTGCTCGGTCGCATCGGAAAGTTCATCTCCGCCCACACCTGCCAACCCATCTCTCTTCTTCTGCAGATCTTTGCCCTTCACACCCAGCCGACGCCCACCGGCCATCACAGGCCGAAGGTGCGCCACCAGCGAATCCGCCGAACTCGTATCGACAACCCCCGTCGCACTCACCTTCCGCAACGTTGTATGCCCGTCCCCATGCACCTCGGCTATATGGTCCGCATTTCCCACCCGCACAAAGTGCGCTGTCAACACATCTCCGGCCAATGCGCTACTGGTCGTCCCCCCTTTTGCAGCGGCACTCACTACCTTCAACCGCGCGTCTCCCGTCGCCTTCGCATCCCGCAACTGCGCCTTCCCCGCAGAATCGGAAGCCAGCGCAAGCTCCACCACCCCCGCGTTCAACTCCCGCTCGCTCCATGGCTCCGTCGCAGCATCCGTGGCCCGCACCCTCTCATGCAGATGCACAGTCCTAGTCATCACCACACGCTCCGGATGCCCCACCTTATCGAACGCCGCCCGTCCCTCCGCTGCCTCTCCGCGCGCCTGCCGCAGCGGATCATCCGCCCCGTACTTCACCCCACCCGTCATCACCGCCGACTGCGGCTGGTTCTGCGCATTCAACGTCATCTCGCCCCGCGGAGCAATCACGCTTCCACCCGCTCCATTGGTCAGCGTCACCTCTCCCTCTGCCTCCACTCGCTCCGCCGATCCATCCTTCCTCAGATGCACCACCACATGCTGCCCCTGCGCCGTCTGCCCCTCCGAGCCGCCTGTTCCTCCACTCACCGACACATACTTCGCCTGCGACAACACCACCGTCTGGCCCGGCCGATCCAGCACCGCGTGCGACGCCGTCAACACCACCGGCCGGTCATGCTGCAGCCCATTCACCCTCACCGCCGAATGCAACACCACCACACCCGTATCCGTGTTGTAGTCCGCCCCAACCGCATGGCCCGTCATGCCGCCCGATTCAAACTCAATATCTTTATCTGTCGCCGCCACAGCCAGCTTCTGCAGAAACACCAGCCCACTCGTCGTCACATGGATCAGCCGCTCATCCTTACTTTCATGCTCCCCGCTCTCATGCTCCCCCGCGGCGCTTCCTGGTACCCCCCCGCCAACGTTAGTTCCTTTCAAATCTTTTCCAGCGGCATAGTCCATCTTCGCATTGGCATCCGCAGCCTGAGGCGCCTGCAGGTCGATATGCACCTCGCCTATGGCGCGAACAATCTCGTTCTTCTGGTCATACTCAAACTCATTTCCGTAGATTCGGTCTGCGCGATCCTCCTTCCGCCCGTAGAGCACGATCCCAACATCATGCAGCATCACTTTGCCATCGCCACGTTCCACCGCCTTGGCTGCATGGATCGTATAGATCGTCCGCCCCTGAACCGACTGCGACCAGGTGGCCCCATTCGTCTCTCGTCGAACGTCTACCCCAAGCTTCGCCGGCAGATTCGTCAAAAACCGGTGCGCCCGATAATGCGCATACCCCAGGAAAGCAGCGATCACCATCACCAGCAGGCTCGCACCCACCAGCAGCCAGACCCGGAGCCGTTCTACGGAAACGTTCATTCCCTTCTATCTTCTCACCCTGAAGACAGGGTGTAGGGAATAGGGAGTAGGGAGTAGAAACAGATGCAATGCATCCTCTTTTCCTATTCCCTACTCCCTATTCCCTGTTCCCTGCCTCTAAACTATCCCTATGGCCGATCAGCTCTACCTTAGCCTCTGGTTTCCCAACTTCCGCCTAGACTCCCTCCCCGCCGCCATGGTCTCGGTCATGCGCCAGTTCGCCGTCATCAGCAAAGACACCCGCGTCGCTGCCGCCAACGCCTACCCCATCAGCTTCAGCGAAGCCCCCACCTACCAGCGCATCTACGTCAACGACGACCGCGCCGAAGAAAACCAGGACACCTCCGCCTCCATCATCGAAAACGCCGTCGCCGAAGCCACCGAACAGCTACACGACGACATGGCCTACGAGTTCGAGATGCGCTGGAAGCTCTGGTCGCCCGAAACCGTCGACGCACAGCCCGGCGATACCGGCATCGACATCTACCCCGACTTCGAATCCGTCCGTCTTGACACCCTCTGGAAACCCCAGCCCGCCACCGTCCGCTTCCTCGGCTTCGGCCCCGAGTTCGACGACGCCGCCTTTGAACAAAACGGCCATATCCGCATCGACTTCGGCCTCGACACCCCCTGGCTAGCCGAAACCCTCGAAGACGAAGCGCTCGACGCAGCCGCGACCAAGCACATCCAGCAGAACGTCGAGATGCTCCTGGCCTTCACCCTCTCCGTCGAAAAAAACTGCGGCATCAGCAGCCGCCTCCTCTGGACCGAATCCGGCGAACCCCTCGCCCAGAAGCTCATCGACCGCCTCCAGCGCGTCAACTAGCTACTTCAACCAACGACAGAAGCGTTTTTGGACTCAGCCGCTGCAGCCGCAGCCACCCTTTGTGCCCTGCGCACCTTCACCTCACGCGCCGCCACCAGAAACAACCCGGTAAAAGTCAGCACCAGCATCCCGTAAGCCCGAAATCCGTGCAGCTGGGGAATATCCCCATACAACAACGCCAGCCCCGCAAAAACAAAGAACACATGCGCGCAAAACACCTGCAGCGAAGCCTTCCCCAGCGTCAGAAACGGCTCACGCGCAATCAGCCGAACCAAATACCGCCGCAGCCAATAGCAGACGATCAGGCATGCCGCCAGATTGACCAACCGCATCGACCCAATCTGCCACTTATCCACCTGTATCCCCAGCGACGCCTGCGTCAGATGCGGTCCCAGCCACCCATGCCTCACCTCAAAGAAGAACGTGCACACCGCTCCGCACACCGCAACCACCCACCCAGGCACCCGCGCCAGCGGCATCTCTCCCTCCACCGATTTAGCTCCCAGCCATAGCCCGATTATCCAAACCCCCTGCCACGCAAAAAGGTTGAAAGCCCCCGTCTCCTGCAGCGGAATTGGCAGATGCGTCACATGCACCACAAGGTTATGCAGAAACTCCTTAAGCCCAAACTGCGCCGCAAGCCAAAGAAATCCGCTCCCCGCCAGAATCCACCTCCAGCCGTACCGAACCGACATCGACAGCGCCAGAGGCGTGAAGAACAGAAAGATCACGTACATTGGCAGAATATCCAGCAAAGGTGGGCAATAGATCAGCAGTGCTGATCCGATGATGGCGACCACCGGATGCGCCAGGTAAAAATTGAGCAGGTTGTACAACGCCGGCCGATGCGTCCTCGCCGCAAATGCCGCAGCCACGGTAAACGCGAACGTCAACATCAACAGGTGGTAGCCGTATATCTTGAATGTCCGCCGCCACAGCTTCCCGCGCAGCCCGCTCTCGTTCTGCTCTGCGTCACGCAGGTAGACGCGGCTTACCAGAAGCGCCGACATAAAGACAAACCCCTCTGCCGACGACACAAACCCGAATGGCTGATTCACCAGATCGCTGAACCGCGTCGGCATGTGGGTGAACGTCATCCACACCAGGAACAGCCCGCGCAGCGCATCCAACTCCGGCATACGCTGCGAATTGGAATAACTCAGCTTCACCGGTCACAAACCTCGCCAGAAACCCCAAGCGCCTTCCCTTGCAAGTCACGCCTCGATCAACTCCGCTCAACATAAGACGCATCGCCACTCCATCCAGCTTCAGCGTCCGAACAGCGAACCGGCCATCCCAGCAAAAACAAAGAACTCTATAACCTTTACGGAAATCAACGAAAACTATTACATCTTTCTTACGAGCGAACTGCTGAAATATCTCTAGTCGGGCAGAACAGTGCTCGCCAGGAGAGAGTTTCGTGAATACTTTTCGCACCCGCAGACCCCTTCTAGTCAACGCAACGCAATGCATCCACCCCACCCTCATTCTCACCGATTCGGGCCAGCGCAAGGCCTACCCAGGCGACTGGATCATCGAAGGCGAAAATCACGAGCGCTACATCGTCGACAACACCTTCTTCCAGCGCACCTTCGCACCCATCCCCTGGGAGCCATCCAGCGAAGGCCGCAACTACGGCTGTTAGCCCTCGGTTCCTCCTCGACGATCAACCTCACCCTCAACCACTCCGGCCCATAGCAACCCGGAAAGAAGAAAAGCGCAGCGGCATATGGCATTGTCCCTCGTACAAGAACCTCCGGCCCCTTCCTTCGCAGCTCCCCTCACCGAAAACAAACTCAAAGCAACCTCCCTGCGGACACGTAAAGCGCAGTTGCACGACGCCCGCGCCATCCATCAGTTAATCGAAAGCTGCACCGACGACGGCACCCTCCTCCACCGCTCCTACGCCGAGATCTGCGAGAACATCCGCACCTTCACCATCGTCGAAACCGACTCCCACCAATTCCTGGGTTGCGCTGCACTCCACGTCTACGGCCAGCATCTCGCCGAGATCCGCTCCATCATCGTCCGCCCCGACACCAAGGGGCACGGAGCCGGAGGCCTGCTCGTCCGAGCCCTCCTCGATCAAGCCGAGGCCGGCGGAATCAACTGCGTCTGCCTCTTCACCCGCATCCCCGCCTTCTTCGAGCACTTCCGTTTCCACGCCGTAGACCATCAGGCCTTACGCGACAAGGTGGTGAAAGATTGCATGCGCTGTGCCCGACGCAACGCCTGCGACGAAATCGCCATGGCCATCGGAGAACTCCCAGCCCCCCAGAACCTGCCTCCAAATCGCTTCTTTCATCCCCGCCTGCACGCCGACTTGGTGCAACTACAACTCTGACCACCCGCCCGGCAGGAATCGAGGCCGTCACCCAAAGGTTGCATTCCCAACAAGTTGTCATGCCAGATACCATTCGGCAACGTGATGCTTGCGGCCGGCTATTTTCATCATGGATGATAGCCACCAAGAGTTTGCGTCGCAACTCGCAGCAGATCAATCGACGCACCATAGAAAGTAAGCGAGCTCTGCATCATCTCTCTCGCGCATTCACCGGCGAGAGTTACCCAGGAAAACGAACATGGAATTGGACTACCAGCAAAACGATCAGGTAACGGTTTATCAGTCAAACTTTCGCGCCGAAGATGGCGCGCCTACAGGCCGCGCCAACGCTTTCTACGAAGGCGTCGTGATCCCTCTCGCCTCGCTCCTCGCCGTCGTCCTCTTCGTAGTCGGCGCAATGATGATCAACCACTAGGCAGCGTCTGACGACTCATCGTTAGGGGCTTTGCCTTTGTTTTTTGCATCTAGGTAGCCCAAGGCTTAAGCCTTGGGTCTCTCAACGGGCAATAGACATAGGGGCTTCAGCCCCTGGGTATGCCTTCCTACCCTGCCACAACAATCTCCGAAAAATCCGCAATGCCGGAGAATTTTTGCACGATCGCGGCTAACAAATTCAACCGGCTTGCACGTACTTGTCCGTCCGGATCAATCACCATAACCTGTTCAAAGAATTCATCGACAGCAGGCCGTAATTTCGCGATGGTTTCAAGAGCCTCCCGATACTGCTTCAATGCTTTCAATTCTCCAACTTGCTCACCAATCTCTTCGGCCTCTAAAGCAAGTTTTGCTTGTGCGGGATGAAACTCCTTAAGTTCAGCAAAGGTCTTCGCTTGGGGGCCCTTATCCAGATTTTGAGCAAGAATATTTCGCATTCGCTTGAACGCCGCAGACACCGCAGCAAAATCCTCCGAACCACGCACCGCAGTCACCGCCTCCGAGCGTGCCACTGCATCCCGCACATCATTTGAACCCGCCGCAAGCACCGCCTTCACCACGTCATACGCCTGCCCACGCGCCTCGCGCAGATAAAATTCCAGGCGCTCCGCAAAAAAACTCCTCACCTTCGCGGCCACATTAGCATCGCTTGCGCCTACTCTCGAAATCTCATCAAGCGTCAGCGGCAACGCCACCTCACTCTCCGCCAGAATCTTCACAATCCCATTGGCCGCACGCCGCAACGCAAACGGATCCTTCGACCCCGTTGGCTCCAACCCTAACCCGAACATTCCCACGATAGTGTCGGCCTTATCCACGATCGCCAGTAGCGAGCCTTCCACCGTCCGAGGCAGACTGTCCTCCATCGACTCCGGCTTGTACTGGTCATAGATCGCATCACCCACGGCAGCCGGAAGACTCTGCGCCCGTGCATACAATCCCCCCACCACACCCTGCAGCTCCGTAAACTCTTTCACCAACTCCGCAGTCAGGTCCGTCTTCGCCAACATCGACGCACTATCCAGTGCCGTGGGATCCACCGTCACCCCGCGCTGCGCAACCAAACCGGCAAGCGCAGCCGCGAGCTTCCGCATCCGCTCCGCTTTCTTCGCATAACTCCCCAAATCCTTCTGAAAAGTCACATTCTCCAACAACTTTACCCGTTCCACCAACGGAACCCGCTGATCAAACTCCCAAAAGAACTTGGCATCATTGAACCGCGCCCTAAGCACTCGCTCGTTGCCATGCCGAATCAACGCCATCCCCGCCGCGTCGGTCTCGGTGTTCAGCACTGCCAGAAAATGCGGAGCCAGCTTCCCATCCTTGTCCTCCACGGCAAAGTAACTCTGATGGTCCCGCATCACGGTCACCAGAACCTCCTCCGGCAGCGCCAGATACTCCGCTCCAAACCCGCCCATCAGTACCGAAGGCCATTCCGTCAACTGCGTCAGCTTGTCCACAAGCCCATGATCCTCGCGCCACCGCAGACCAGACCCATCTGAATCGCCAGCCCGCATCACCTTATCCAAAGCCTTCCGAATCTTCTGCCGCCGCACCTCCCCATCTGCAATTACAAACCCCGACAGCAGCGTATCCTCATACTCGCCCGGAGAACCCAAAGCAATCGCCGCATCCCCAAACAACACGCGATGCCCATAGGTCACCGCGCCCGCCTCATAACCGCCAAAGCTGACCGGCACAACCTCCGCCCCCAGCATCGCTACCATCCACCGTACCGGCCGCACAAACCGCTCAGGCTTTCCAGGCCGCCAGTACATATTTTTCGCCCAATAGATCCCCGCCAACTCTTTCGGCATCCCCGCCGCAATTACCTCCGCCGCACCACGGCCGGCCTTCACCGCCGTCGCCGCCAGATACTCCCCCTTGGCATTCGTCACAGTCTTCAAGGCAGTAACATCCACCCCGGCCTTCTTAGCGAACGCCACTGCCGCAGGCGTAGCCACGCCGTCTTTGTAAGCGATCTTCACCGAAGGCCCCACCAACTCCTCAGCCACATCCTCCTGCCGCTCGGCAACATCCTTCACCCAAACCGCCAGCCGCCGCGGAGTAGCAAAGCTCTTCGCCTCTGCACCCGAGCGCACAAGCCGCTCACGCTCCAGCATCTTCACCACGCGCTGCTGCAGCTCCGCCTGCGCCCCCGCAATCATCCGCGCCGGAACCTCTTCCAACCCAATCTCAAACAAAAAATCCGCCATGTCTTCTATCAAACCCCTGTCCCGAGCAGCTCCAACGCCTCTCCCTGCGCCGCATACGCCTTCGCCACGCCCACCACGAGCGTCCGAATCCGTGCCATCACCCCCACCCGCTCCGTCACCGAGATCGCACCTCTCGCATCCAGCAGATTAAAAAGATGCGAGCACTTCAACGCCAATTCGAATGCTGCCAATACCGGCAGAAACCGGATTTCACGTTGAAGCTTCTTACTTATATAGGGTATCTGCAAGGCCATTTCTGGAATCGTCTTGCCGCTCGGCCACTCCAACAACTTCGTCGCGATATTTGCCAAGAGCGCCTTGCATTCTTCCTCATACAGATTCAAATGCTCCCAAAGCTTCCCCACATCCGCATAGTCGAAGCTATAAGCCGAAAATTGCTCCTCCTCGGCCAACCGCATGTCCTTATATGTCACTTCGAGGCCGGTATCCGGCTCCACCGCCCACACAATGTCGTAGATCGAATCCTTATCCTGCAAGAACCCGGCAATCCGTTCCAGCCCATATGTAATCTCGCCCGAGATCGGATCGAGATCCATCCCCCCGCACTGTTGAAAGTAAGTAAACTGCGTAATCTCCAGCCCATCCAGCATCACCTGCCACCCGACGCCCCACGCGCCGCCCACCGGCCACTCCCAGTTGTCCTCTTCAAACTTGATGTCATGTTCCTTCAGATCAATCCCAATCGCCACCAGCGACTCAAGATACATCTCCTGAATCCGCACCGGTGGCGGCTTCAGAACCACCTGCAACTGCGTATGCCGAAACAGCCGGTTCGGATTCTCCCCATACCGCCCATCCGCCGGCCTGCGCGAAGGCTGCGCATATGCAATCCTCACCGGCTTCGGCCCCAGCACACGCAAAAAAGTATCGGGCGACATCGTCCCCGCCCCCACTTCAACGTCGTACGGCTGTTGCAAAACGCACCCACGGTCCGCCCAAAACCGCTGCAGCGTAAACAGCAGTTCCTGAAACGTCAGCGCGCGCTTCTTCTCCCCAACCGCAGAAACCAATCCAGTCATTCTCTCTCTCTTAAATATCCGGCAATCCCTTGATTCTAACCGTTAGGCACACCCCACCCTCATCCACCCCCGGCGCTGCGCGTCAGCATGGCGTCAAACTGGCGCCCTGCGCATCACTGTGGTTTCGTAATCACTTTGCGGCTACCCTGTTCTGGCGCAAGCGACGGATCAGCAGGAACCGTCGTCGGATCGGCCAACACAGCCGCATCAGGAAGCGGCACCGAGATCCCCGACGATCGGATGAAGTCCCCACCACCCTTCGCAATCTTCACCTCCATCCCATGCTGGCCCGCCGTTGAGTTGCCCGGCCGCGGAAACTCTACGATGTAGCGCTCCCGCAGCATCGACGTAAACCGCTTCAGCGTCTCCTCAAATGATCGGCTACTCGTTAACAACACCATCCCCCCAGTCAACTCACACAGTGATTGAAAAGGGTTCTTTCTGTCTAACTGCGGAAACATGCGGCTAGTCCCTGTCGCGTACGCAGGAATATCACTAATCCCGAAGACTGCCACCCCTCCGGCCTGGGCAAAGACCCTTACCTCGTTCCATGAGCGCGTGCTGCCTTTATCCCTTCCATCCGATACCACAAGAATCACTTGCCGGCCCAGAGCTCTATCCCCTGCTGCGATCACGTACGCCAAAGCGTCCCACAGATGCACGCTTTGCTGACAGTTACGTTCATGTTTCTTATGCATGCGCGTCGTCCAGAATTGCAGCGCAGCATCAACCGCAACCTTCAATCCCTCATTGTCCGCGGGTGCGTTATTCCACGAACGGGCAAGAGCACAGTCCAGAGCGTAGATCGAAACACTATCTTTCGGATGCAACGATAGCGGCGCAAGACCCGCAATCGCATCGCTGATCTTCGGCATCAGCTCCGCCGAATCTCCACTCACATCCAGCAGAATCGCAAGCGAGATCGGGTCATCCCCTTCTTGGCGAACATGCGTCGCGCGAAACCATGGTCCATTGTCGATGCTGACCGAAAACCGGCTCTCTGCAATCGGCTTCCTGATCTGTTCCCGATAAGGCCCTAACACCAGAGTTGGAATCTGGATCAGATTGGTATAAACATGCAGCGTATGAATCGGCTCGTCCTGTGGAGTCGACGTGTCCTGCGCTCGAAGCAGAGCTCCGCTCCACAGAACCGGCAGTCCGAGGACGCACAACAAAAACCTAATGCCCCACGCGACCGACCGACAGCGAAATCCGAGATCGCCGACGTGCGCCATCCCGAAAGTATGCCAGAACCCGGCCGGCAACAGCTATCTCCACAATGGCAAGCGCGATGAATTTGGCCGTCCTAGATCCCACCCACCGTCGTACATTCTACCCACCAGCAAAATCCCTCCGCGCCCGCTCAATCTCATCCAAGTTTCTCTGCGCCCAAATCCATACACCACAAAACGCCTCACCCAGGCTGCGCCCCAGCTCCGTCAACTCATATTCCACCCTCGGCGGAATCACCGGATGCACCGTCCGCGTCACCAGTCCATCTCTCTCCATCTGCCGAACCGTCTTGGTCAGCATCTTCTGGCTTACGCCCCCTACCAGCTTCCCAAGCTGCGTGAACCGCACCACCCCATGCTCCTCCAGCACCTCCAGCACCAACATCGTCCACTTGTCGGCAACGCGTTCGATAATCTCCCGCACCAGCGCCTCCAGCTTCGGATCGGTCACCGGCGGCGGAGCCAACTTCGCCTTCGGCTCCCGAATTTTGACCACCGGTTTCTTCATAAATCTTCACTCTCTTTTGGGTAAGTATAGATCTCTCAGGTGCCTACTTCCCAAAGGATACAAACCATCCTACTATCACCTCAGGAGAAATCACCATGAAAACCACCGGCAACACCATCCTCATCACCGGCGGCGGCTCCGGCATCGGCCGCGGCCTGGCGGAAGCGTTCCACAAGCTCGGCAACAAAGTCATCATCGCAGGCCGCCGCAAGCAGGTCCTCGACGAAACCGTCGCCGCCAACCCCGGCATGGCCTCGGCGATCCTCAACATCGAAGACGCCGCTGGCATCCGCGCCTTCGCCCAGAAACTCGCCTCCGACTTCCCCACCCTCAACGTCGTCATCCATAACGCGGGCATCATGCGACCCGAAAACCTCCTCCAATCCAATGACACCGCCGACGCCGAGGCCATCATCACCACCAATCTCCTCGGACCCATCCGCCTCACTGCCGCGCTGCTGCCGCATCTCCTGAAGCAGCCCAACGCCACCATCATGACCGTCTCCTCAGGCCTGGCGTTCATCCCCATGGCCATCACCCCCACCTACAACGCCACCAAGGCCGCCATCCACTCCTACACCCAGGCGCTCCGTTACCAGCTCAAGTCCACAAACGTACAGGTCATCGAACTCATCCCGCCCTACGTCCAGACCGAGCTCATGGGCAGCGGCCAGGCCGCCGACCCACGTGCCATGCCCCTCAAGGACTACCTGGCCGAGACGATCGAACTAATCAAGACCCAACCCAACGCCACCGAAATCCTCGTCGAACGCGTCAAACCCCTCCGCTTCGCCGCCGCGAACGGCCGGGAAAAATACGACGCCTTCTTCCAGCAATTCAACGACGCCATGATGGCCCCTCACTAAAACAGAGATCAGTCCGAACCATCCTCATACAGCGAGTAGCCCGTCTTCACGACAGTTTCATCGTCGTTAAGATGGGCATTTCGTAAAGCGAACAGCGTTTCCCATCGCCACCAATCCCACTATTTCTTGAAGTGGGGTAGCTGCCTTAGTACAGTAAGCTCTATATGTAGTGGTTTCCGAGGGGTCACTGTACTAAGGCAGCTACCCCACTTTCTTGAATATCGCCAACGGAATAGCTCCCCTATCGCCTTATACCCCGCCGGGGAAGGATGCAGACCATCGCCCGAGTCATACGCCGGCAACAGATTACCCGGATGCGCCGGGTCGCGCATCACCTTATCGAAGTCCACCACAGCATCAAAGTGTCCCGGGTCGCGAATCCACGCATTGACCATCTCCCGGTCGCCCTCGTTCTCCGGCCCGGGATGATAGTACTTCGACCCGCCATCCGGCAGTATCGTCGCGCCAATCACCCGAATCCCATGCGCGTGCGCCCGCAGAATCATCTGCGCATAAGCCCCTTCGATCCGCTTCACCCAAGCTTTATGTGCCTCCTCCGAAGCATCGTGGTCTCGCGTCAGCGTTCCCAGGTCGTTCACGCCCTCCAGCACAAGCACATACTTCACCGCCGTCTGCGCCACCACATCCCGGTCAAACCGTACCAGCGCATTCGGGCCCAGCCCATCGAGCAGCAGCCGGTTCCCCCCGATCCCATGATTCAGCACGCCCATCATCCGCGTCGACTTGTCCGCCTGCATCCGCGCCGCCAGAACATCCGGCCAACGATCGTTGCCGTTCGTCGTCGCTCCATGTCCATCCGTAATCGAATCACCCAGCGTCACCACCGTCGTCGCCTTCTCCAGCCCCGCCACATCCACACCGGATATCTGATACCAGTGCTCCACCTTCTTCGCATCCGGCAGGTTCACCGCCGAAACCTGATCTCCATGCACCACATACGACGTAGCCCGCGAACCCGGATGTCCCGTCTCTCCTGTCGGCGGTTCATCATAATGAATCGTAATCGCAAGATCCGACAACGCTCCTGCCGCAAATGTAACCGGATCGGATACATACTCCGCCCCCGCCGGAATCGTCACATCAGCCTCTCCGCCAAAAATGAGAGCCTTATCGCTCGCCGCATCGATCGCAGCCCCGGCAGGCGACACCGGCTTTGCCACATGCACCGCCATCAGATGCAGCGGAGCCGTCCCGAACGCATTCGAAAGCCGCACCCGCAACTCTCCACCCCCAACCTACAGATGCACGATCTGCCGCAGCGTCCCGTCCCGCAACAACTCCCGATCAATCTGGTTCTGCGTCTCCGGAATCTGCTGCGAAGCCGCCGAAGACAACTGACAATTAACCTCTCTCCAACGCCCGCGCACTAACCAACCGCCGTTCCAGATGCCGCTCCAGCGTCTCCACCGCGAACCGCCGCAGATCCACCCCTCGCGTCTTCGGCCAATCCTCCTCCGCTAGCCCCTTCACCGTTCCCCGAAAGATCCTCTGCGCATCCGCCACCGAAGCCGCTGACAACGCCACACTCCCCGCACGCCGATCATCCCCACAAGTCACCCCATCACTCGTCGCCGAATACCAAACCGTCCCGCCACGCCCGTCTCTTGGGTCCAGCACCAATCCACAAACCACGCACCGCCCCAGCTCCGGCATCCACCCCATCAACCGGTTCATCCACAGCGCAAAGTAAGTCACCGGCATCCACACCCTCCCCACCTGCATCTCGTCGAGCACCGCCAGCACCAGCCGAAACACCGCATCCTCCGCAGCCCCCTCCGGCAATGCCTCCTCCACCACCTCCGCCAGAAACTGCAGCGCCGCCGTCCGCGCATAGTCCACCGGCCGCGACAGCGGCGAACTCAAAATCTCAAACGCATCCAGCCGCACCAGCTCATGCTTCGGCCTCTCCGCATACGAAGCCCGCACATGCGTCATCGGCTCCAGCGCTCCCCCAAACCGCCGCCGCGACCGCATCGCATGACGAGCCACGCCCTTCACCCGTCCCTGCTCCCGCGTAAACAGGCTCACCAGCAGGTCCGCCTCGTGGAACGGCCACACCCGCAACACGATCGCCTCTCCCACCCGCTGAATCATCCCTTACCGGCCAAACTGCCGCAGATGATGGTCCGCATGCAGATACCCCCAGCGCATCCAGTCCTCCGGCGTCATCGGCCCGAACATCGGGTGCGATGGCGCATAGTGGGTCCCGCGCGCCACCGCCTCCACGCTCTCGATCACCGCACGCATCAGCACGTCAAACTCAACCTCCGAGTGCTTCGCTATCGCCCGTTTCAACTCAGGCACCGTCTGAATGTTCTTCGGCCAACGGAAGCCGGATCGCAGCGCCATCCACTTCATCACCACCGGTACCGGCCGTTCCATCGGGTCAACCGTACGCTCTCCCAACGCCATCTCATACGAGCAGATCAGATGCCGCACCATTCGCTTCGCCGTCATCTTTCCCCACCGAGCCCGGTCGTCAACCCTGACGTTCCGCAACCTCACACGAATTTCCGCCAGCACCTCCACAGAGGCCAGGCTCTTCATTGCGATCTCTCACCCAAAGCAAAACCGCGCAGCCTTGAAGCCGCGCGGTCGCAAGATCCGAACAATCTCAATCTACCGCCCGAAATGCGAGGCATTCTTCGTCTGATACTCCGCCCACTTCTCCGGCAGATCATCCCCGGCATAGATCGCCGACACTGGGCACACCGGCACGCACGCGCCGCAGTCAATGCACTCCACCGGATCGATGAACAGCTGGTCCGCCTCGCCATGCCCTGCCTCGTCCTTCTTCGGGTGGATACAATCCACCGGGCAGGCATCCACGCAAGCCGAATCCTTCGTCCCGATGCACGGTTCCGCAATCACATAAGCCATTTCGAAAAATCTCCCTTACCGGTATCTAACGCCGCCGCTTATTCCTAAGCTTAGTGTCTCGATTCTAGCAGCACAACTGCTCCTCGCTGCAACTCACAATCCATTGTAATGCGACCTCTTCAACCTCATTCACCACGACGGACTGTTCAGCTCCATCATCCGTTCCGCTAGGTTTTCTGGAAAAATCCTCTCCTTCGACAACTCGATCTCTGCCGCACTCCACCAGCGGATCTCCTTCATAATCTCCCTCTCATCGGCCGTAAATCCTATCAGCTGAGGCTCCTCGTGCCTGCACTCGGCCCGGAAAAGATAATCGACATTGTCCTGCATCTCCCCGTGGTGAAGAAACTGGTTGCTGTCCCGATAAACCGGCCCAGCAACGTTCAACTTTAACCCCAGTTCTTCCCACACCTCGCGCATCGCGGCCTCGACTTCGGTCTCCCCGGCCTCAATCTCCCCACCCGGCAGCGCCCAAAACACGAACTCGCCGTTCTCCCTCGGCACCACAAAGCGGACCAGCAAAATCGCGCCCCCTCGTCGAACAGCATCACCCGCGCTGTACACCGCTTCCGCACCCTACTTCGCCGCCGTCCTTCGCGCCGCAAACTCCGCCGGCGTAGGAATCGCCTCCAATCCCCTGCCCGCGAACATCTCCGTAAACAGATGCACCATCTCCCCGTGGATACCGTGAATCAGCCCATTCGTCGCCAGCACCTCGCGGCTATCCAGCGTAAACTTCCCGCCATCAAAATGCGTCACCGTCCCCCCGGCCTCCTCCACCAACAACACCCCCGCCGAAGTGTCCCATGGATTCAGATTGAACTCCCAAAACCCATCCAGCCGCCCACAAGCCACATACGCCAGATCCAGCCCCGCACTCCCCGCCCGCCTCACCCCATGCGACCGCAGCGTCATCTGCTGATACAGATGAATATTCGGGCTGATATGCCGCTTCTGGCTGGGAAATCCCGTAGCCGTCAGCGACTCCTGAACCGTAGCCGTCTTCGACACCGAAATCTTATTCTGATTCAGCCACGCGCCCTTGCCGCGCTCAACCGAAAACATCTCATCCCGCAGCGGATCGTAGATCACCCCCGCGACTAACTCCCCATCCGCGTCCGCCGCCAACCCCGGCACCCGCCGCTCCAGCCCCAGAATCACGCAGAACGCCGGAAATCCATGCGCAAAGTTCGTCGTCCCATCCAGTGGATCGACATACCATCTATACTCGCTCTCCATCGCATTCCGCGTCCCCTCTTCGCCATACACCCCATGCGAAGGAAACGCCGCCTTCAGCCTCTCCACCACCAACTGCTCGCTAGCCCGGTCGGCCTCGGTAACTAAATCCACATCGCCCTTGTACTCGGTAGCCACACCCTTCGCATAAAACCCCCGCAGCAACGCCCCCGCCTGCCGCGCAATCCCTTCGGCCACATGTGCAAACTCAAACTTCTTCACCATTCCCATCGAACACTCCTACTTCCAATTGGAGCCGCGCCCAAATCACAAGTACACCACACCGCAACACGAGAAAGTCATTCTCAGCTTGATCCATGTCATCTGCGCAAATCGGCGTTTAGCCTTCAATCCGTATTATCCGTGTCGATCCGCGGTCGTCACCGCGCGCGTCACCGCGCGTCAGCATAGTATCCCGTCCTGTAGCGAAGGTCATACTTCCCCCGCAGCGCCTCATCCTCCATCCGCACCTTGATCGTCCGGTATGAATTATCCGTCCCCCGCTTCGGGGCATAATATCCCAGCAAATACTGCGTCCGCAGGTCATCCGACACATGCCGGAACGCCGGCTCCAGATCCTTCGGATCGACAACGTAGTAGTACTTCCCACCTGTATCCTGAGCCATCTGAATCAACGCATGCTCTCCGGCAGTATTCCTTCCCGCGTCCGCATAGATCGGCACAATAATGATCGCGTACACCATCGCCCCTGCCCGCTGCGCCTGCTCCATCGCCTGCGTATAACGCGACCCCTTCACCGTGTCCCCGCCATCGGTAATCAACACCAACACCCGCCTGCGTCCATTCGCCGCCGAGGTCTCCGCCAGCCGCTCCGACGCCAGATACACCGCGTCATACAGCGCCGTGGCATCCCCCCGCTGCACGTCGTTTATCCCACTCTCAATCCGCTTCTTCTGGTTTGTAAACGGCACGATCTCCCGCACCACATCGGAGAACTGCATCAGGTCCAGCTCATCCTGCTCCCGCAGCAGCGCATTTACAAAGTGCTTCGCCGCCTCCTTCTCCAGCCGCTCACTCGTCAGCACGCTTTCGCTTGCATCAATCGCCAGCACAATCGACAGCGGCGTCGTCGCCTCCTTCTCAAAGATGGCGATCTTCTGCGGCTTCCCGTCCTCTAGAATCTCAAAGTCGTCCCGCCCCAGCCCACCCACCGGCGCACCCTTCGCATCCATGACATTCAACGCCACATTTACGAGCCGAGTCTCCACCCTGATCGTCGGAAACCCGCCTTGCGGAGAACTCTGGCCAGTCCCACTCTGCTGCGGCTTACTCGCCGGCACATCCTGCACATCATCCGCATCCTTCGGGGCCTGCGCTCCCACCGGCGGCGGCGGCCTGCGTTCAATCGGAGCCTGTGCCAGCCCATACTGCGTCCCGAACATCACGGCAATAACTAACAATCTCACTTCCCAGCCCCTGGCCTTCCACTTCTCACAGAACCAGGTGCCCCATCCTCTGCGTTTTTGGCAAAGGGTGGGTTATCGAGCAAAGCTCGACCGTTCTCGTTTCCAGATTCATCCGGGGCTTCTGGCAGACCAATTTCGCTGGGGAACGGCTTCCCATCCGCGGATTGCGCCTTAGCCTCCAAGGCCTTCGGCAGACCGATACCGCCGGGAAATGGCTCTCCATCCGCCCAAACAGCCCCATCCACAAACTGCTCTTTCTTCCAGATCGGCACCGTCTTCTTCAGCGTATCGATCAGCCACCGACAAGCATCGAACGCCGCCCCGCGATGCGCCGAAGCCACCACCACCAGGACACTCGTCTCTCCCACCTGCAGCCGTCCCAGCCGGTGCACCAGCGCCACATCCCGCACGCCAAACTTCGTCACCGCCTCGCCGGCAAGCCCGCGCATCTCCTCCAGCGCCATCTCCCGGTAAGCCTCATAGTCGAGATAGAGCGTCTTTCGTCCCCGCGAATTATCCCGCACCATCCCATCGAAGACGCACACCGCGCCATCCGGCCCCGCCTTGATCTCGGCGACAATCTCCGCCGCCGGAATCACCGCATCTGTAATCTCAACCAGCATACTCGTTCCTTACCCCGCAACCGCCACTCACCGGCGGCAATAACGCCACCTCATCTCCATCCTTTAGCACATCCTCAGCCCGCGCATACTCCTGGTTCACCGCCACCGCAATCGAATCCCAAACCGCAGCCTTTCCAAAAGAACGATGCAACGCCAGCAACCCAGTCACCGAAGTTCCCTCCGCCAAATCCATCTCAACGCTACGACGCCCCATAACATCCTTCAAAACACCAAAATAGAGAACCCTAACCCGCATCCAGACAGAATACGCGACCCTGTATCTTTGACTCCATCCACCCGAAAACAGATAGGCCATCCACTTCAACCACCAGCTACCAGTCAGCATTTCTGGATGAGCCCGTGTTCGTCCATACAGATTGCTTCCGGATTGACCGGCACTTGGCCACAAGCGGACAAAGTGCAGCCGCCCCGAACAGCCTCTGGATTTCTCACTTTACGAAAAGGCGAGTTGATGTTGAAAAAGGGACCAGAGGTTGAGCTGGGAGTGGGCAGGGACGTAATGATCTCGGGATAAGCCCGAGTAGGCCTGCTTGCTAGGAAGGGCTGCAGTCGTTTTAGTTGAGGTCTGGTCGAGGAGGCGGATGAGCCGCTTGACGTTGAGCCGTGGCCGCAACGAAGAACTGCTCGCGAACAAACTTGATGCGGCGCAACCGCGGTGACGAAGTCCGGTCAGGTTATTCAGCTCACCCTATGGTCTCAACTCTGCGTTGGGTCAGTGCGTGTTTGAAAGCGGCAGTGTTGACACGATCGCGATCTCGCTGTCGAGCTGTACATAAATATGGATGCTGAGACGAAGATGATTTACGGTCGTGGCCCCTGTGACTGCGAACAGTCGCGACATCGTGCGGAAGTGGAAAACCACGTCTTGGCGAAGACTACTGGCCTCCTCCAATCTTGCCCAATCCAATTCCGATGACGTAGGTGACCGCTCCTTCGAGCGCACCAATCCAGGTCATCTCGAATCCGCTGCTCCACCACGAGCGGATGGTGATGATGGACTTTGCCGCTCCGACTGCGAAATGCGCGACTAGCGAGACGATAGCGGCGACTATTACCGCTGGTATACCCGTCATAAAGAAGAAGGGAATGATCGGGATCAAGGCCCCAATGGCCGTGGATAAAGCTCCAGAGACGGCCGAGACCATCGGCTTACTCAACCCTTCCTCGGTCGTATTGAGACGCTCCCGCGCTAGTGCCTTGATGAGTTGTTGCTTGTCCTTTGCAAGGTGATCGACGAAGCGTTCCGCATCTTCCTCCGGCAAGCCTCGAATTTGATAGCTGAGGGAAAGCACCTCACGAGCTTCAGCTTCGTTGTCCTCGACAGCTTCTCGCTCCCTTGCAAACTCTGCTTCGAATATCTCTCGCTCGCTCTTTGCGGCAAGATACGCTCCTGATCCCATCGATAATGCGCTGGCAACCATACCGGCCAAGCCTGCAATCAGAACAAAGTGGCTATTGCCCAGTGTCGCTCCCGAGACGCCGGAGACAATGCCGAAGATCGACCCAAGTCCATCGTTAACGCCGTAGATTGCGTCTCCAACCCAGCCTGCCGCTTGCGCATGACCCTTGTCGCGGGCGACGATCAGATCATCGAGCGCCTCCTGGGCCTGCTCGGGAGGCATCGCCGGAAGAGGTCGGCGCGAACGAATAAGATTGCCTAGAGTCTGATAGTGTTCCCGTTCGTCGGCAATCACCTCTTCCAGAATTGCAACGCTGGGTTGGTCGCCAAGGGCTTTCAACTGCTTTCCATATTTAGCGATGTCTCGGCCTTCGTCGATTTCGAGCCGACGCAGGGCCAGATCAGCTCCGCCCACTCGATTTGCCAACGAGTCGGCCTGACCCGACAGGTCACCTTGGTACCGGGGTGCTGGTGCGCCTAGCTGCTGGATTCGTCCAGCCCATAGATCGGCGTGATGTTTTTCCGCAGCGGCTAGACCCCGCAAAGCGTTCCTGCGCTGCGGATCGACTTCGCCTTTCGCAAAGGCCGTGTAGGTGTAGTGACCCTGCATCTCGGCTTGCCAGTTACCTTCCAGGGCGGCGAGAAGCCTCTTATTGTCGGAACTTGTCATCACTTGTGCCTTTGCTTATTTCAAATACGCCCTTACGAGATTCATCAGATTTTCAGCAAGTTCATGCGCCAGGTCGGCACTTCCCGACAGGGCACATGAGTCTGATGTGATCTTCCAACACTTCAGCCACAAGACTATTAATACAGCTGCGAACGTTTGCAACTAGCAGACGAATATTTGCTCTCCGGCCCTTGGGAGTCGTCTCCCCACACGAGCCCTCTTTCACCAAGCCTGCGAGGTAGGCGAGACGACGACAACGGCGGAGGCCGTCCCGTCGGCGAGGACTGTGCAAGGAAGCCATTCCCGATTGGACAAGAGTTGTTGAGGATACTGGTGTAACACACCTTGTACACTGAACGCAGTTCAAGGATTTGAATCAGTGGGTGTCCACCATTGGAGACCTGGGATCGGAATCGCCCGTTATTTCAATTGCCTGCGTATAATTTACGCGAACGCATGGACAATTTTTGCATCAGTGGAGAAACGGAATTCGACACCGCCGCGTAACCGTTGTTGCTTGCTACAAACGCGCTAAGTCTGCCATCCAACCATCGCTGTACCTGGTGCGCCCTAGGGCAGAACCTCATAAATTACGTAGGCGAAGCGCATGGAGTCTGGAGCCCACGAGTTGACGTTCATCGTTCCCTGTCCTCCAATAGCCTTCACGAGCGTCTTCTGGGATGTGGCGGCTTTGCCATGGTCGATCGCGACGAGCTTGAGCTCAATTTGGACAGTGCGCGGGTTATGAGTTGGCGTGCCGGCGGGATAACCGATATACACCATCTTCTTGCCGTCCGGCGAGATGTGGGGGAACCAGTCTTCGAGCCCATCGCTCACAACCATCTCGGCCTTCGCATCGTTGGTACCTGCACCCTCGGCGGGAAAACGCCAGACTGCTTCTTTGCCGGACCGGTCGGAGTTGATGTAGATCCACTTGCCGTCCGGCGAGTAGTCCGGGCCGTCGTCATGGCGGATATTGGAGGTGAGTTGCTTCTCCGCGCCTCCATCGGCGGGCATGCCGTAAATGTCATATTGGCCGCTGCCATTGCGCTGGGCCACAAAGGCCAGCGTCTTGTTATCCGGCGACCAGCCGTGAAAATAGCTGGGCGACTCGGACGCCTCTAGCTTGACATTGCTGCCATCGGCGTCTGCGAGAAAGACCTGCGATCCCTTATGAGGCGGAACCGTGGCGGAGAAGGCGATCTTCTTGCCGTCGGGAGAGATGGCCTTATCGTTATTGCATTGAAAGTTGGCGGGCACAGCTAATTTTTGCGGCTCGGCAATGCCGTCCTGTTTGCCATCCTGTTTAAGGACGAGCTTATAAATGCCGCCGCCAGAGTTGGCGATGAGATACTTCCCGTCGGGAGACCAGTTGGGCGCCTCCCATATCGAGTCCGCACTATAGACCAGGTGCGAGGAGCCGTCGTGCAGATCGTAGATGAAGAGACGACTCCGCAGATGCTGCTCGGCGGGTGCTGCTTCTACTTGAATTGCAGAAGATTGCGCCTGCAGAGCAAGAGCCGCCAGAAAGAACGCGATCAGGCCAAGCTTACAGAATCGCAATTGGATCGAGAGAACCTTCATGTCGATGACACTCCTCTTTGGGTAGAAATCGCAGGGCCGTTCCGTCATTAACGGCGATTATCATTTCGCCGATTTAGCTGCCGTCACATAGGTTAAGTGCATCGCAGTGCGAGCGTTGTTCCGGTGTTTACTGCATATTACCCACCGAGTTCTGGAGAACGACGTTGGAGAGCACCGCCCTGTCCGATGTCGCAGGCAAGTGCGAGCAGAAGCCGATGCCCACGTAAAAAGGTTCGTCGAAGTGCAACGTGACCGGCGGGCTAAGCTGATGCATCGGTTCGCCATCAAAACTGACAAAGATCGCAATAGAATCACCGCGCTTTTCGATTCCGATACGCTTCGCCTTGACCCCGGCCAGAGTGCCGCCGAAGCGAAATTGGGCATCCTTCATCATCGCGCCTTTATCCGGACGCCACGCCAGGTGGATCATGCCCACCCCATGCTCGCCGATCATGGCTTCCCTGGAATCGTCATCAAGACTCTGGCGAATGACCAGGACTGCCTTGCGGTCGCCGTAACCATTCGGATCTGGAAACGTGACGTCCGCCGCGAGTGAAACGTCCCCCGACATCTTCTTCCAGAGATAACGGAACTCGTCACGCGAGTACCAGATGTTATACCCGGCGGAGTTGATCGTGTACTGTTTCGTGTTGGTATCGTAATCTGCACTGCCCGGCACTACGGCGGCGCCAATGTCAGACTGGCCCTGAAACACTCCTATCGGCGCATCAAAGTTCCTACTGTGCCTATGAAAATCTGCCGGTGGGGGCACCTGGACATGCGTAGGAGATCCCGGTTGCGCCCACTCTGGCACTCCCGGGGCTGTAGGCGCTTGCGCGTGCAGCGGATGCGGTGCTGTGCAAAACATCAGGATGAGCAGCGAGGCAAAGCAGAATCGTTTGAGTACGAGACGATCAACGAAGATTTCCATAGCGAAGAACTTTAGCAGACCGCACACACTACCTGCATGTCGAACACCCGTTCGTGCTCTGCCGCAGGTATTGCTCATGCGATTCCGCAAGCGCACAGACGCTTTTCGTCCATTGAGAATCCGAACCTCGGAGATGGCCGATCGACAACACCCGACGGAGTGAGCAAGAAAAGCGCTCTTAAGGCCCCTCGCCACGAATGTTCCCGAGAACTACGTCGACGGCGGCGCAAGCCATTCGCTCAAGTTCGGCATCGTTTTCATGCTTACCGACTCCTGCCAACAAACGATACAGGATGTCTCCCGTCAATGAGTCGTGAAGGATCACCGCCATCCGTTCCATCGGCACCACTGTCTCCTGCAGCTCGTCCCGACGACTTTCCAACACAGATCGTATAAACGAAGCCGTTCTGGCGGGACCGTGCGTGTACCATGCCTCGCCTACTTCGGGACAGTTCAGGGCTTCGCCGATGGCGAGACGATGAAGCTCCACGGACCGTTTCGCAGTAATGAGCTTCAGGATGTGAAACGAAAGTTTCTTCAAACTCTCTTCAAGGTTCAACCCGGTGTAATCGATCTTCGTGAGCGGCTCATTCGACTCGCGGCACAGGTTCTCGATACTGCTGATGAACAGCCCGCACTTCCCGCCAAATTCGCTGTAGATCGTGCTCTTGGAACCACCCGCCAGCTCGACGATCTTGTCTACGGTGACGCCGTCATAGCCCCGCTTCAGAAACAAGTCTGCTGCAACTTTTTGAAGCTTGCCGTTGCGTACCTCTCCGCGCGACTGCTTATTAGGCATCATCTCCCGTCCTGAACCGAATCAAAGAAATATTTAAATCCGATCCACAGCTTGAATCCTCCTGTATTAGCAGCATTTTATGCGATCTCTCTCCTCAGACCACTCGGGATTGCCCGGCCTGGTGGTTGCCGCCTAGCATCCTAATGCTGTACTGTACAGTACAGTACAGATTTTGACCAGAGTCAATCGCGCGCGAAGCATAGGGAGAGTGCATGGGGAAACATAGCCAACGATTCGCCGTCCACCAGATACCTAACCGGCGCTAAGGGGAGTAGCTGTGCGCAGATTATCTCAACGGAGATCGAGGTCAATGATCAGCATCGTGCGTCTGCTGAACTGGGCGCCGAACGCCAGAGCCGATCGTTGTCAATCTGCCCGGCGATTTCTAGACGCCAAACTGATAGAGAGGAGTGCCGATGAATACTAGAAGAAATTTCTTGAGCGCCACTATCAAAGGATCGGCCATGGTGGTGGCGACAGCAATTTTGCCCAGATCAGCTTCTGCCTCAGGTGCATCAGAGATGAATGGGAGTAGCAGCATGGAACAGGCTGTCAGCAGCGGCTACAAAGGGCACTACAAACCGCCTTTCAGGTTCGGTATAGGAGGGGTTCCGCTCGGGAATGAATTCGCCGTCGTTACCGATAAAGATGCGTATGCCACCATCGAAGCCGCATGGAATGCCGGGGTTCGCTACTATGACATGGCTCCGTGGTACGGACTAGGTTTGGCGGAGCGTAGATACGGCAACTTTCTTCACAACAAGAATAGAAGTGAATACGTCCTCTCTTCGAAGGTTGGCAAGCTCCTTAAGGCGTCGAAGATCGCGAAGGACAAGGAGTATTTCCCGTTTTCTCCCTCGCCGAACGATGTGGTCTACGATTACACGGCGTCCGGCGTGCGACGTTCCATTGAAGATAGTTTGCAACGACTCGGTATTGACAGCCTAGACATCGTCTTCGTGCATGACATCTCATCGGACAACAAATATCTTCCAACACCCTGGCAGGAGCAGTTCGAGATTGCTCGAAATGGGGCATTTCCTGAACTCACACGCTTGCGGGAAGAGGGATTGATCAAAGGGTGGGGGATCTGCGTCAACACACCAGAACCAATCATGCGACTGCTTGAAGTCGCCGATCCGGATGTATGTCTTCTGGCCTCTCAGTATTCTCTGATCGATCATAAGAATGCACTTGATCAGGTATTTCCAGCGGCCAGAGCCAAGAATGTGACTTTCGTGGTCGGGTCATCACTCAACGCCGGGTTTATCTCGGGAAGTCCACGTTACAACTACGGAAAAGAGTCATACAAGATTTCGCCTGCGTTTCTTGAAAAGCGCAAGAGGCTTCGCGAGGTTGCAAGTAACCATGGAGTCGACCTCCGAACCGCGGCGCTTCAATTCTCCGCAGCACCTGACATTGCTGCAGCCTTGGTTGTAGGCGCCAGCAGCGAGCAACAGATCCTTGCGGATTACACCTCCATGCAAACAAAGATCCCTGCCGAGTTCTGGGCAGAGCTCAAGGCTCAGAATCTGATTGAGCAGAACGCGCCGATACCTGCCTGAGGGCAGGCGGTGGGCTTGCTATCTAGTCCAAATCCTCAACGCGAAAAGGAGCAGTCTTATGAATAAGGAACAGATTCTTTCAGCCGCAGCCGCCGGCACGTTCACCATCGGTGGCGATCTTACAGTCAACCGGATGGGCTATGGCGCGATGCGCATCACGGGGAATGGTGTGTGGGGACCTCCCGCAGACAAGGCCGGCGCGCTTGCTACCCTGCGGCGGGCGATTGAACTAGGCGTGAATCTGATCGATACGGCCGACTCCTACGGTCCTGGCACCTCCGAAGAGTTGATCGCAGAGGCGCTCTATCCATATCCAGCTGGATTAGTGATTGCAACAAAGGGTGGATGGGAGCGGCCGGGCCCTGGCCAATGGACGCATAATGCAAGCCCGAAACATCTCACCGAAGCGCTGGAGGGAAGTTTGAAGCGCCTGCGTCTGAACCGTATCGACGTCTATCAACTTCACGCTCCCGATAATGCTGTGTCCTTCGAGGCGTCGGTAGAAGCACTGGCTGGACTGCGCGAGCAGGGTAAGATTCGCCATGTCGCGCTTTCGAATGTGACCCGCGAACATATTAAGAGGGCATGCAAGATCGTGCCGATTGTCTCGGTGCAGAACCGCTACAGTTTCGCTGATCGGGAATCTGACTTCATCGTCGACTATTGCGAACCGAACAATATTGCCTTCCTTCCTTGGGCTCCGCTCGGTCAAGCGAAGGAGGCACATGACGCCATCAAGAAGGTTGCGAACAATCTTGAGGCAACTCCCTTGCAGGTCGCTTTGGCCTGGCTGCTCAAGCGTTCCAAAGTGATCCTGCCTATTCCGGGAACGTCTTCGATCAGCCACCTAGAGGAGAATATCGCTGCCGCGGGTCTTGAACTCCCTCGGGCCGCTTACGACCAGTTGTCTGCTGTAAGCCATTCACCCGCAAGTCTGCGTGGTTGAAGCTTGCTAAGCTTTGGATCGCTTCTTGCTAAGCCACTTCGATCGACTGTCGCCCAATTAGGGATCTGGAGATGAAAATAATTATGAGACGTTCACGCTTCGCAAAGTTCCATGCATTAGCCTCTGTCGTTTTTACCGCTTTTCTTCCTTCTGCGCTCCATGCCCAGCAGACGATCACCGGTCAAGCCGCCTTCGCGGACTACACGCAGCAGAAGCCCGGCGTCCGGCGGAAGATCACAGTGGCAGACCTGCCGGAGCCGAAACCGTCTGAGTCTGTAGACAACGGGCCCACTCTTGTTCCAAGGCCTGAAGGCGCGTGGCCCATTGCCCCTGCCGGATTTAAGGTCCAACTCTATGCAGGCGGTGATGCAGCTGCTCCTATGCAGCGCTCCGAAAACAAGAAGGAGACGCACGCGCCTACCTCTGGAACATTCGTGATGCCCCGCATCCTCCATGCTGCGCCCAATGGCGATCTCTTCGTAGCAGACTCGCAGGCTGGCTCCATACTGGTGCTGCGCGGCGTTACCGATGCCGGTAAGGCAGCTACCATTAGCACCTACGCTACCGACCTGGATCACCCCTTTGGCATTGCGTTTTATCCTGCTGGCGCAAATCCTCAATGGGTCTACGTCGGAAACGCCACGACGGTCGTTCGCTTCCCTTACAAGTCCGGAGATCTAAAGGCTGCGCACGCACCCGAGACAATCGTGCCCGATCTCCCGGGCTATGCTCAACTCCGTGGCGGTGGCCACTGGACGCGGGATGTAGTCTTCTCTGCCGACGGCAAACATATGCTCGTGTCCGTTGGAAGTGGATCGAATGCCGACGATCCTGACACCCATCCCAGAGAGTTCCATCGGGCGGATGTGCTGGAGTACACCCCTGAGGGTAAGTTCGTCGAGGTGTACGCTTACGGAATTCGTAACTGCGTCGGCGAGGCCATCAACTCTGTTACGGGTCAGCTATGGTGCTCAACTAACGAGCGTGACGCCCTGGGGAACAATCTCGTTCCCGATTATGTGACTTCAGTGAAGGAAGGCGGCTTCTATGGTTGGCCCTGGTTCTATATGGGGGGTCATCAGGATCCGCGACTTATGGGCACCCATTCTGAACTCAAGTCCAAGGTCATTACCCCCGATGTTCTGGTTCAACCCCATATGGCATCGCTCGGAATGACCTTTTACCCTACCAGTAAATCCACGTTCCCATCCCAATACGATGGCGACGGATTCGCAGCCGAACACGGGTCTTGGAACCGTGCGAATCGCGGGGGCTACGAGGTTATCCGAATTCCCATGAAGAACGGCAAAGCCACCGGCGAGTACGAGGATTTTCTTACCGGATTTGTCACCACAAATGGACAGGTCTGGGGTCGACCAGTAGGAGTAGCCGTAGGTCACGATGGTGCCCTCTACGTTACAGATGACGGTTCTCGCAGTATCTGGCGTGTGACTTACACCGGAAAATAGAGAAACTTCAGTTGAGGTAAACAGGGATTCGCATGAATAGAGGCGACTAATGAGTGACTCGGCGTTAGATCGGCATAGGGGCAGCAGTTGCCCGCTGACCCCTGCCACACCACCGTGCGTACGGGTCCGTACACGGCGGTTCGAGAAGCTACGCCGTTATTCGTCAACCAGCGAAGGAAGACCGAGCGATCTGACGTAGGCATGGAGAGCCCGACAGAAAGGGCTTGGCCTTTGCGAGATACCAGGGGCCGAGTCCACTGCCGGCCGTATTGCTTGCCAGCCGCAGGCGAACCCCAAGTTCGAGCAGCGCCTCGCGACGACGGCGGGGTGTTTTCCACTGCCGCCACATTGCCGCCCTTATCCGCAATCGAACCCAGCGAGTGAGCGACCACAACACTTCAGGTGTTTCGCAGAATCCAAAATAGCTGCGCCAACCCCGCATGTACGGGGCTAACTGCTCTATCGTTGTCTTCATGCTGACGCCTTTTGCCCGTCGTGTGATCTCCCGGATTCGTTGCTTGAATCGATCCAGAGCTTTTGGCGCGATGATGCGCTTGACCTCCGGACCGACAGTAAAGGTGAACCCGAGAAACTTCCGTTCCTGCGGTCGCGCCACCGCGCTCTTCGCCTCATTCACCTTGAGTTGAGTTCTTGCATGATGAATCGCGTAACGCTCTCCATCACCCGTTGACCCGCCCGCTCGCTGCGAACATAAATATTGCAATCGTCCGCGTATCGAACAAAGCGATGTCCCCGGCGCTCCAACTCCCGGTCGAGTTCGTCGAGCACGAGATTGCTAAGCAAGGGCGAAAGTGGCCCTCCTTGCGGAGTGCCCTTCACGTTCGGACTGACCAACCCATTTTCCATCACCTCAGCGTTCAAGAGCGCCCGAATGAGTTTCAACAGCCGTTTGTCGTCGATTCGTCTGGCGATCCGGCCCATCAATTATCGTGATCGACTCGATCGAAGAATTTCTCCAAGTTCAACCGCCTTCTGCGTACTGCCGCCGGATCTACGCCTCGCATCTTTGATGGATATGGACTCGGCAGGGTATACTTCTGTGCCATTTGGATAGAGTTTTGGACACCCAAGGGAGGTGTTCATGACTCGTCGACTCGTCTACGCCAGCGCATGCACGAAGATCATCTTTGGCTGCGCAACTTCTCCGAACACACGATCCGTCACTACACCCATACCCTTGCTGAGTTCGCAAGCTACTTCCACAGGTCACCCGATCAGCTGGGTCCGGAGCCTTCGTGTTTACCTCTCAATACCCGCCCGGCCAGACGGTAGGCACCGTCACATCGTTCTCTGCGTCATCCTCAGCCAGCCCGGTTCCTGAGCCAGCGTCGCTCGCGCTCTTGGGCAGCGGCTTGCTTGGAGTCGTCGGGATCGCACGC
>Ga0073928_10000531_pt1 | contig 88275 bp, 86 predicted proteins | sample PaiPotPPA55metaG_FD_76969 | JGI IMG/M metagenome (GOLD analysis project Ga0073928, IMG submission 76969) | Iron sulfur acid spring bacterial and archeal communities from Banff, Canada, to study Microbial Dark Matter (Phase II) - Paint Pots PPA... ...
AGGTCCGCGCCGGGGAGAAGGACGACGTTCAGTGGAAAGAGCGGGATACGATCAGGCCGCATAGTGCCAAGTCAAATCATACCAGAGGGGATGGCTCGCAAGCGAAGTCCGACACCATGCAGCAGCGGGCGCGATGGAATGTCAAGATAACTCGTTTAGGAGGGATTCCATTTCGGAGCGGGCGTGGTCGTCGCCTTTTTTGGCGGCGGCGGCCATGCCATTGGAAAGAACCTGACGGGCTTCGTCATTTCGGGACTCGCGGGCTAGAAGCTGGCCGTACATTAGGTAGGCCGGGATGTAGTCGGCGTTGCGCTGGAGTAGGGATCGGAAGTGGATGTCGGCAGCGCTGGGGTCACCGCTGTTCACGCACTCCATTGCCAGGCCGTAGCGGGAGAAGGCGTCGTCGGGTTTTTGAGCGACGAACTCTTCGAGCAATTGGCGGCGCGTTTTCTTTTGGTCGGTCATAGTTTGCTCCCTTATTATACGGGGAATGAGACTGCGTCCGAAAGCAGCCGAGGAACGGGGAGCGAATGAAACGTAAGCAGATCGTGAAGAGTGAGATGAGCGGGGATTTGGCGCTGAAAGCGAAGCGGGTGAGTGCGTCGCGGTCGGAGATGACGGAAATTGTTTTGCCGGCGCAGACGAACCCTTTGGGAAATTTGCTGGGCGGGCAGGTAATGCATTTGGTGGATATGGTGGCGGCGATGGCGGCGCACCGGCATTCGAACAGCTATGTAGTGACGGCATCGGTGGACTACATTGATTTTCGCAATCCGATTAACCTGGGAGAGATCGTCAATTTGAAATCACAAGTGAATCGCGTGTTTCGCACGTCGATGGAAGTGGGCGTCGAGGTTTATTCAGAAAATGCGATGACCGGGGAGCGCAAGCATACGACGACGGCGTATGTCACCTTTGTGGCGATAGATGAGTACACCCGGCTTCCCAAGCCTGTAGCGCCGCTGATTTTGAAGACGGCAGAGGAAAGGCGGCGCTTTCGAGAGGCGGCAAAACGGCGCGAGGTCCGGCTGGCCCTGCGTTTCGGAAAGAGACATATTGTTAGCTGACGATTATCAGAAGCTGGCTTAGCTGACGTTGCCGGACCAAAGGATGGGAGTCGTGGGCCAACCGCTGCCGCCGGCGGGTTCTTCGGTAATGGCGATGGCTTTCGTGTCGTCCATGGACTCGGGCGGAGCGGAAACGTAGAGCATCAATTTTCCGTTGGCGTCGGGACGCACCATCGCCGAAGGCATCGGCTTGCCGCCTTCCTTCTTTGGTATAAACCACAACTGAAGGACGTGATTGGCGCCGGGCATTGGAACCTTGTCGCCCATAATGCATACGCCGAGTTGGGAATGCCATTTGGCTTCCAGCGTTTCGGGGTGTGCGTGTTCACCCCAAAGAGCAATTTTGTGGGAGGTCGGATCCATCATGATGGTGGCTGCGCGCTTGGCATCGGCGAGTTGTTCTTGAATCTTTTGGCCTTCGGCCTGAAGCACGGTGGCGCGTTCGTTGGCTTGGCGAATTTCGTTTTCAAGACGCTGCGTGTTCCAAGCGGAGTAGATGGAAAAGACCAGAAGAGCGGCTATACCTGCCCACAGCCAGAAGGGAATGGCGCTTTTAGCGGGCATGACATGCGGTTTCGCTTGTTCTTGAGCCTCGGCGCGGACCGTTTGCATCAGGCGGCCTTTGAGCATATCCGAGGGAGCCGCTTCCGGAGCCGCGTAGGCGAGTTGGCTGACGAGCCAGCGCGCTTCCTCGACGGCTTTGGCGCAGTCGGGGCAGCCGGTCGCGAGGTGGGCTTCTAGCACGGCGCGTTCTTCTAGATCGAGCGCGCCTAGAGCGTGCGCTTCAATCAGCTCACGAAATTGGTCGCAGTTTTTCACGTTGTTGCCTGCAATCCTTCTTTAAGGCGAAGCAAACCGTTTCTTATCCAGCTTTTTACCGTGCCGAGCGGTTCTTTGAGCGTTGCCGCGATTTCTGAATGGCTCAGACCTTCAAAATAGGCAAGCTCGATGGCTTTTTTTTGCTGCGGAGTCAGAGAAGCCATTAAAGCGCGGACGCGTTCGGCGCGGCGCTTTTCGTCGAGAGCCTTCTCATATTCCGGCGCGACCACCGCGGACGGTAGTTCGTCGGGTATATCTTCGCGGCGGCGCTGGCGCTCGCTCTTTAGGCGAAGGTGGTCGAGTGCGCGGTTTCGCGCCATGGTACACAGCCAGGGGACAAAAGGGCCTCGCGAGGCGTCGTATTGTGCGGCGTTGCGCCAAAGCTGGAGGAAGACATCCTGCACGACTTCTTCCGAGGTCGAGGCTTGTTGGAGAATACGCAGGACCAGGCCATAGACAAGGCGCGAGTGGCGATCGTAGAGCTGTTCAAAGGCGCTCACGTCTTTTTGAAGAAGGCTCGAGAGCAGCGTCGCGTCTGGCGACACTTCGCGGGGGCCACTTGATGTGAAAGCCGCCAGGAACACGAGAGTCGGCTTCTTCCTCTCCTAGAACACTATACGTCTGGAACACTTAATCGGATGAGATTGTCTACTCCGCTTGATCTCATCTCGATGCGCGGTTGCGGATTTCCTCTGCGACGGACAGAGCTTGTTCGATGCACGCGCCGATGGACGGGCCTCGGAGATAGTTTCCCGCGAGCCAAAGACCTGGGAGTTCTGCCCGCAACTTGTGAAGAAAGGCCAAGCGGTCCATGTGTCCCAAATTGTATTGAGGAAGAGCGCGCGGGTAAAGCGCGACGTTGGAGAAGGTGGGCGATTGGCGGATTTGCAGGAGCGGAGCAATCTCTTTGTGGACGAGCGAGACGAGTTCGTCTGGGGGAAGAGTGACGGTTTGAGGATCAGTGACGCCGCCGACAAAGCTGGTGAGCAGAGCGTGGCCGTCTGGGGTGCGGCCAGGGAAGAGGGATGAATTCCAGACGGTGCCGAGGGTGCGGAGTCCTTCGGAGCGTGGGATGAGGAAGCCGAAGCCGTCTAGTGAGTGAGATATATCGGATTTTCGATAACCGAGAGAGACGACGGCGATGGGCGCGTACTCGATGGACGAGAGAGCGGATGCCAGTTCGGGGTGAATGCCACGGAGCAGAGATGCCGCGGAATGAGTCGGCGTGGCAAGTAGTAGGTTGTCGGCGATGAGTTGTTCTGATGAACCGTTCGCGCTCAGGATGACTTGATACTTCGTTGGTTCTCCCACGTTGGTGCGGAGAATCTCGGTCACGGAAGCTTCGGTGCGGAGAGCAGGGCCAAGATTTGTGACGAATGACTTAATCAGCGTTTCATTTCCATCGCGGAAAGATTGAAGAGATGGGCGTTGTTTCGGGCCGTGCTTGGCTTTTGCGGCGCGCACCATACCGCGAATGATGCTGCCTGCGGCTCGCTCGGCTTCATGGAGTTGGGGGAAAGCGGAGCGGAGGCTGAGCTTTTCGGGGTCGCCAGCGTAGATGCCGGAGACGAACGGGCCGATGAGTTTGTCGAGGAGTTCGGCGGAGAATTTGCGGCGGGTGAAGGCGGCGACGGATTCGTCCACGTAGGGCGGAGTGCTGCGACCGAGCGCATCTTGGAGGATGCTCCATTTCGTCTTGGCGTTGAACAGGGATGAGGCAAGGAACGCTGGTGGGCTGAGAGGTGCGGGTTTTAGCTGGCCGTTGATTAGGAGGAATCTAGGCGATTTGGAAGGGGCTTCGAGCAATTCGTTTTGGATGCCGAGTTCGCGGCAGAGATCGGCGAGTTGAGGAGTTCCGCTGAAACTTTGCGGGCCGAGTTCGAGGAGGTAGCCATCGCGGCGCTCGGAACGGATTACGCCGCCGGGACGCGGGGAGGCTTCCACGATCTGGGCGTCGATGCCGGACTTGCGCAGGCAGTAGGCGCAGGTCAGGCCGGAGATTCCTGCACCGACAATAAGAACGGGGACGTTGGTGGCCATGGAATCCGGCAACATCTTACCATCTCGAAGAGTCAGTGCTGGCGAAAGTGGGGAGTGATCTCCCGCAGCGGTTGAGGTGTCGTGGAAATCTGCACGACTGAACTCTGTGCCACCCACCCCCTGGTTTTCTGTAAGTGTTGCATCTAAAGAATTTAACTTTGGCGTAAGTTCTTTAGATGCAACGGTTGCGGAAGGTAGGATATGTGCTGATTCTAAGAGACTTATTGGGACTGAAGAAGTGACGAGTGGTGAGTGGCTAGTGGCGAGAAAGATCGCCGCCGGTTTTGCACTTTTTATTGTGCGGAGGTTGGAGGAGAAGGGCATACCCCTCCCCGGATGTTTTTTGTAAGAGTGGCAAACAATGGAGTTACGCTTGACGCAGCTTGTAAGAGTGGCACATGCGGGACTTAAAGCGGTTGTGTTTTCAGCGATTTGCGAGGGGCTTGTAAGAGTGGCAGGAAAAGAACTTACGGGCGATGCGGGCGGAGTGACGAGTTGTAAAACTTTGGGGTTGGAAGGATGCACCCCCTCCCCCGGTTTTTTGTAAGTGTTGATTCTGGGGAAGTTGAAGTGGAGTGGAATCAACAGTTGTAGAAGTGTTGATTTTAAATGGGTTAGGGGAGGGCGGCTTTTATCAAATGGTAACCTAGGAGGGACGGAAGATTTTGGTGGAGTGTGAAGGACCGGGCGGCGGGGAGGCATAAGCGACGCGGGCACAGACAAGCCAGGTGCCCGAATCAATCTAGAATAGTATAACATATTATTACTATTTGTCAAGGATAAACTGCAAGTCGTTTGTTTGGTGGGAGTTGATGGGATGCGAGGGGAGGATCATTGGACGATCAATGAAAGGATAAAAATCTTACCGTTAAGACCTAAGGAAACAGCACCCCGACTTAATCCTCGGCCCCACTCGCCCCAAACAAAAAGCCCCACACGTAAAACCGACGTGTGGGCCACCCGTCCGTGCGATTCCACTTGCCCGCACAACTAATCGAGGCTTAGAGAACCAAGGTTTAGCTACTTTAGTTGGGACAGTGGAATGATCAGGCTGCCGACTTTGCTGGTGGCGGGATCTTCGACCAGCACGCGAAGAGTAATTGCGCCAGACTTGGGCTCCACAAGTTCGTGAAAGAAGAGGCCCGACTTCAGAAGGGCGTCGTACTTATTCTCTGGAAACTGAAGAGTGAAGCTTTTCCCCGATTGCAACAGGACTTTGCCCGTCTGGTCCTGCTCGACGATATAGACCTCGATGACTCCCTTACGCAGGTCCCCAGTCTGCACCAAACTGACATCGTGAGCGTCGATGGAGCACGTGACCTTGAACCAATGCGGCGGTTGATCGACACGCTCCACGGTGACCTGCACCGGAATAGAGGAAGATTCGACGGGGCTTTGCACGGCGGAAAGCAGCCGCCTCTGGTCTTCGTCCTTTGTGGGCGCGGTATCTGGATAGGCGAAATAGCCTTTTGGATAGTGGACGGTGAGGCCTTGTCCTCGGACCTTGATTTTGACCTCGTGGAATTTTCCGTCAAGAGCATCGCGATTGATATAAAAACCCAACGTGTACGTAACGGCGGAATCTTCGACGGCTTTGCGGATGGCCCCGGTTATGTCGTTGGTGTTGACAAAAGCCTGGCCGCCGGTTTCGTCGGCGAGCTTTTGCATGGTGGCGATGCCGATCGGCTGAGAGGACTGAGCCGGCATATTATCCATGTGGCCGCTGGCCCCGGAAACATCGTCGGCGTCGGCCGTACCAGGAATATCCGCCAGCACCATGGGCGAACGGGTCAGCAGCCCGCGCGCGTCGACGGGATAAACGGCGATATTGGCCGGACTCAGCACTTGCGCCATCTCTGCGCCGTAGAAAGGAAGGTTGGCCGTGAGCCAAACGAGATTTTTGCGCCCTGGAATATTTGCCACGTGTGCGGCGATTTGCTCCAACGCGGCCATCGTCTCCGCCGCACGATCCTCATTGGCGCCCTCTGCCAGGCGCAACGACGCCCCGTTCTCGAATCCATTTGCCACGCCGCGCGGGTGGTCCTCATTGCCGGGACTAGTTTTGTAGCCCGGCTCGACGACAGCGCGATTGGTGACTGACCGCGTATCGTATTTGTTCAAGATGGCGAGGAGCTGGCCGCGGTCGCTGGTGAAATCGCACAAAACATTCAACGAGCGCCGCAGGTTGTAGATGGCAACGCGATCTTGCGGCTGGAGCTGCATGATAAATTCGGTGAGGTGATTCTTTGCGTTTTCCAGCGCAAGGTCCTCGAGCCAGTAAGGAGTAGCCTCATACTGAGATTCGCCAGCTGTGCCATAAAGTGTGTTGAGGTTGTCCAGCAGCACAATGGTCACGCTACGTGGCGGGGCGACGTCCTGCGGCAAGTTGGAGAACGTGTTCGGTGGCAGGGGCCGCTCGGGCGGTTGTTGAGCAGCGAGGGCGGCATCGGTAGAGAAAATGCTGATGGTCTGCGGCTTGCCGCGGTCGAGGACGGTGAAATCTTCTTTTCTAAGATCGGCGACGGGGCCGTTCTTGTCGCGAACGATGACGCCAATCTGGACCAAGCGAGTCGAGACGCGAATCTGTTGGGACTGCGGCGGGTTCTGCGATGCCAAAGCCAGCGGCACCAGCAGCCATGCAACCACAGTTGAAATGCGGGCCACGAGTGCGTCTGCAGCGAACCTCATAACATTCACCTAGCAGCATTATGGTCCCTGTTGAGTAAAAGAACCAAGCCGCTGAAGGGCCTAGGGGCTCGAAGAAAGCACAGCTCAGCGTGGTTTCGACCCAACCGGACGGTAAACGCGGTAATCGTACATGTGATTTGCAATGTTCGTCGTTTCAACAATTAGAATTTTGGCGCCATTTTCCTGCTAGTCTCTTCCTCGACCCTCGAGAGATGTCATGGTGGCAAGCAGGCGGAGTGAGTAGCAACGGAAGGCGACATGGCAGAGCAGGTTAGCCGAGTGCCGGAGCAGGCGAAGGACGACGTGCTGACGGTTGTTGCCATCAGCTTTGTGGCGGAGATGCTTGGCGATGTGCTGCACGAAGGGTTGGGGCATGCGGCGGTGGCTTTGCTCACCGGCGCGAAATCGGGTGTGTTGTCGACCGTGGCGTGGTCAAGCGAGGGCGACTCGCGGCTTGTTGCTGCGGGGGAACGCTGGCGGAACTTGGCGGCCCAGACGGTATTACGATCATTTTCTTTCGTGCAGGATGGCAGCCAGGACCCGGGATTGCGGGGGCCGTAAGCAGTTCTCTGTACGCTGGTGCTACTTGCTACGGCTGGAAGTTTCGTCGCCCTCGCGAGGAGGCTGGCCGCGGCGGCGCTTCATTAGTTTATCAAAGGCTTTGAAATCGGCGCGCGCTTTGCGGGTGGCAAAGAATTCGGCAGTTTGGAGTGCGGAAAGTTTTTCTGCCACGGCGGTGGCGACGAACTGGTTGATGCTGGTGCCATCTTCCTTGCTTTGCAACTCGACCGCCTTTTTCAGCGAGACTGGAAGGCGCAGGGGATAGGTTTTTGTTTGTGTCATGGTCTGATCCTTTTGAGCGCGTCGCGCGGCAGCAACACTTCGATTCCGAAATGTGTTGGTGCGGCCCCGAAATCGCGCACATTGAATGTCACCAAAGCGTCGGCTCGTCCGTTGACGGCGGCTTCCAGCACCATCTCGTCGCCGGGGTCCCTGAGCTGAGGACGCCAGAGAAAGTGCGTTTTCACTGGCTCGGAGAGAGCTACAATCGCATCGACGAAAATCATACCTTCGGCCGCGTCGAGGCCAGCCGCCAACTGGTGTTCAGCTTCGGAGCAAACGGCTTCGTACTCCAGAGCCAGGGAGACGCTGGCCAACAAGGTAATCTTGCCGTGACGAGCCTCGCGGAGGATCGCAGCCGAAGCGCCGCTGGGACTACGCATGGCGGCCACGATTACATCCGTGTCCAGAACGACTCTCATCATAATGATATCATATCACCGGTGATGTGATATACAGAAGGGCGAGGTTGAGCAGAGAGCGAGCGAAAGAGCGCGTGAGTTTTGGAGTCTCTTGTGCGAGAGGGAGAGATGGCGGCGAAGGTTGGCCCCGTATCGGTGCAGGCGAATGACGATGGGTGGACCGTTGTTGCGATCAGCCTTGTGGCGGAGATGGTTGGCGATGTGGTGCACGAAGGGTTGGGGCATGCGGCGGTGGCTTTGCTCACCGGCGCAAAATCGGGGGTGTTGTCGACCGTGGCGTGGTCCAGCGAGAGTGATTCGCGGCTGGTTGCCGCGGGAGGAACGCTGGCGAACCTGGCGGCGGCGTTGGTTTTTTGGATTGTGCTGCGCAGGGTGACGCGCGGATCGGTTCGATTGCGCTTTTTTCTTCTCATAAGTCTTGCGTTCAACCTTTTTGCGGGCACCGGGTATTTTTTCTTTTCTGGCGTCACGAATTTCGGCGATTGGGCAGCCGTCATTGATGGCTTGTCTGCGCACTGGTTGTGGCGGTCGATCCTCGTCGTCGTCGGGATAGCCTCGTACTTCGGCGCCGTATTGGTGGTGGGCACCGGGCTGGTTCGGTACGTGGGAGTTCCGAGGAACGACCTGCGGCGGTTGCGGAAACTTACGTGGATTCCTTACTGTTCGGCGGTGGTGCTTTTAAGCGTGGCTGGACTCTTGAATCCGATTGGAATTCAGCTGATGTGGCAATCCGCTCTGCCGGCTGCGGCGGGCGCGCACTCCGGGCTTCTGTGGTTGATGTACTACATCCCAAGGGGAACCGTTCCTGAGCGCGGATCAGAGGGCATTGGCAGGAATTATGCGTGGATCGTCGCGGCGGCGGTCCTGTCGCTTGTTTTTGTTTTCGTGTTGGGGCGTGGGATTACGCTGCACTTGTAGACTAGGCGTGCCGCCTAGCCAGGTGGGGCGTATTTCATCGGGTTCAAGGATGACGAGGCCGTCTTCGCGGAGGGGCGCTGCGGGCGCTACTCTTTTCGGTTGGGTATTTCGTCGCCCTCACGAGGAGGCTTCCCGCGGCGGCGCTTCATCAGCTTGTCAAAGGCTTTGAAGTCGGCGCGCGCTTTGCGGGTGGCAAAGAATTCCGCTGTTTGCAGGGCGGACAGCTTCTCTGCGACGGCGGTGGCGACGAACTGGTTGATGCTGGTGCCATCTTCCTTGCTCTGGAGCTCCACTGCCTTTTTCAGCGAGCGGGGTAGCCGCAGGGGATAGGTCATGGTTTGTGTCATACCACAGGTGATGTCACTTCCGAACATCTTATATTTCTGCGCAAAAGCCCGAAGGAGGACGGGGCTAGAGGGTTTTGGAGAAGAGGGGCTTGGCGTTGAGGTGCTGTTTTTCCAGGTAGGGGTCGAAGATCATGGCTAGATTGCGGATGAAGATGCGGCCTAGCTGGGTGGCGCGGATTTCAGTGGGGTCGAGGATGACCAGGCCGTCTTCGCGAAAGGGTCCGAGGCGGGTGAGTTCGTCGGCGAAATAGTGGTCGAAGTCGATGGCGAATTCCTGGGAGATTTCGTTTTTTAGGACGATGGTGTGGCAGAGGAGGCGGTTGATTACCGCGCGGCGAAGGCGATCGTCTTCGGAGAGGTGATAGCCGCGCATGGTGGCGATGCCACGTTCGTTGACGGCTTTTTCCCAGCTGGGGATGTCGCGTTGATTTTGGGCGTAGGCGTTTTGGATGCCGCTGATGGCGGTGATGCCCATGCCGTAGAGGTCGGCGCCAGCTTTGGTGGTGTAGCCCTGGAAATTGCGGTGGAGGGTGCGATTTTTCTGGGAGACGGCGAGCTCGTCGCCGGGTTTCGCGAAATGGTCCATGCCGATGTAGAGATAGCCGGCTTCGAGGAATTTCAGGAGGCCGGTGCGGAAGATTTCGAATTTTTGCAGGCCTTCGGGGAGATGGCCTTCGAAAGAGTTTTGTTGTTTTTTGAGCCAGGGGACGTGGGCGTAGCTGAAGAGGGCGACACGATCGGGAGTGAGTTCTAGGATTTGGTCGACGGTGTAAGCGAAGGTTTCGGCGGTTTGGTAGGGGAGGCCGTAGATTAGGTCGACGTTGACGCTTTCGAAGCCGAGGTCGCGGGCGGATTGGATCAGGGCGCTCGTGAGTTCGAAGGGTTGGACGCGATTGATTGTTTTTTGAACTAGCGGGTGAAAATCCTGGATGCCCATGCTTAGACGATTGAAACCGAGCTTGCGCAAGGTTTCGAGATGTTCGCGGGAGGTGACGCGCGGGTCTACCTCGATGCCGATTTCGGCGTCGGGGGCGAAAGTGAAGTGTTCCCGGGTGAAGCCAAAGAGATCTTCGATTTGCGGCGGAGTGAGATAGGTGGGAGTACCGCCTCCCCAGTGGAATTGCACGACGGGGCGAGCGCTGGAAACGCTGCGGCTTACGTGCTCGACTTCGCGCTTTAGAATTTCGAGGTACGGGGGCGAGACACGCTTGTCTTTTTGAATGATGACGTTGCAGGCGCAGAAGAGGCAGAGACTTTCGCAGAAGGGAATGTGCATATAGAGGGAGACGGACGATTTGGCGTGGTTGGCTTGTTCGTGGACTTTTTCGAGGTCGGTGGGGCCGAAGGAGTCGTTCCAAACCGGAGCTGTTGGATAGCTGGTGTAACGCGGACCGGGACGGTTGTAACGGGCGAGGAATTCTTCGCTGACGCGAAGCTCTTCGCGCATGCTTTGCAGGGTTGGATTTGCGAGCGTCACGACGGAGTTCCAAGGCCGAAGGGTGGGGCAAGCCCCACCCCTACAGCGGAGGTGGCTGCAGTGTTGGCTTTCTGAAGCAGAGATTGCTGGCCGGTTTCGATAAAGAGCTGGGCATTCTCGACTGGAGTGTTCGGGAGAATGCCGTGGCCTAGATTCAGGATATGGCCAACTCCTCCAAGCGCCGACATGGCTTCTTCGGTTACACGGAGAATTTCTTCCGGCGGACCGAAAAGTACGGCGGGATCGACATTTCCCTGCAAAGCGATGCGTGGTCCGAGCTTCTCTCGAAGTGCGCGCATATCCACGCGCCAATCGACGCTTAGTACATTTGCTCCAGAACGCGCCACGGCTGGCAATAGATGGTGAGATGCTTTGGTGTAATAGATGACGGGGGCAGAACCGCTCAAGCCGGAAATGATCTCTTGCGTGGCGGGGAGAGCAAACTCTTCGTAGTCACTTAGAGACAATTCGCCGCACCAAGTATCAAACAATTGAACCGCGGCGGCCCCGGCAGCGATCTGGGCTTTTAGGTAGGGGATTGTAGCTTGCGCGATGCGATGCAATAGCTCGCGGAAGGTTGCTGGTTCGCGGAGCAAGAAGCTCTTTACGGTGGCGAAGCCTTCATTGGTCCGGCCTTCGACCATGTAGCAGGCTAGAGTCCAGGGAGCGGCGGCAAAACCCAAAACCGGGACTGTCGGCCCAACTTCGCGGACGAGACGGCGAATGGCTTCCGGCAGGAAACCGGTGTCGATTTCCGGGTCGAAAAGTTTCAGTTTGTCGACATCGCGTTTGGAGCGCACGGGCTCCGGTAAGTTGGGGCCGGCATCGCCCAGTTCCAGTTTGAGACCCATGGCTTCGGCGGGGATGAGGATGTCCGAGAAAACGATGACGGCATCCACGCCGAGTTGGCGAAAGGGCTGAAGCGAGACCTCGACGGCGAGATCGGGGGTCTTGCAAACCTCTAGAAAGGCGTGGTTTGCGCGAATGGCGCGGTATTCGGGGAGATAACGACCGGCTTGGCGCATCATCCAGACGGGAAGGCGCGGAAGAGTTTCGCCTTGGCAAGCGCGGAGGAATAAGTCTTTTCGATTGAAAGGAGCGGAGGTCGTGGTCATGTTGCGCCTGGGGAAGAGGATAACAAATCCCGGAGATGATTGCAGAACGGGGCAAGGCCTGTGCGGGGCATGTTGTGGGTGGGCTATACTCTGAGGCATGCTGATCTGTGAGGGTTCGGTGGCCGGACCGGCGCGGTTGTCGGGCGCGCGGCGGTGGGAAAAGTAGTCTTGTGGAGTCCATGAAAGACCTGTTTCTCATACTGACAGTCATCGCTTACGGCGGGAGTCTGGCTTTCTATCTTCGGTTTTTGAATACGGGGAGAGAGGTGATCGGGCGGCTCGGAACATTGTTCCTGGGGCTCGGACTTATCGCGCACTATTTTGCACTTCTGGAACGATCGCGGGGGCTGCACACCGTTCCTTATCATGATCTTTACGGATCGATGTCACTATTTGGGTGGCTTCTAGCTTTGACTTATCTGGGGCTGGAGCTTTTTCATCGACAGCGTTCCGTGGGAGCGTTTGTCTTGCCGTTTATCCTCGTGTTTTTTGTGGCGGCACATTTGGCGCCCGCGGATCGATTGTCTCCTGCCCCTGCGCGGGGGGCGATTTTTGCTTTCCACGTTACTTTAAGCATTCTTGCGTATGCGGCGTTTGCGCTTTCGTTCGTTTTCAGCTTGATTTTTTTGAGCGAAGAACGCCTTCTGAAGAGCCGCAGGCTCAGCGATGTTGTGTGGAGGCTTCCGCCGCTTGAACTTCTCGAACGCATGAGCCGGTCGAGTGTTCTGGTGGGTCTTGTGTCCATTACGATTGGCACGGCGCTTGGATTCGTGTGGGTCGACCGGCTGCGGGGACAAATTTGGTACTACGATCCCAAGTACGTCATTACGTTGCTGGTGTTGCTACTCTATGTGCTTTATTTTCAGTTGGCGCGCACGGCGGCGTGGCGCGGAGCGCGGGCGTCAAAGCTGTGCATCTTTAATTTTTTTGTGGTGGTGATGAGTTTTACGGTGGTGAATTTGTATTTGTCGCAGAGTCATCGGTATTTCTAGGGGCGCGGGCGGAGCATGGAAATTGTTCTTGTCGGACTGAACCATCGCACGGCGCCGGTCGAGGTGCGCGAGCGGGTGTCCTTCACGGCGGAACAATCGCGGAAGGCGGCGGAAGAATTGCGCTCCAGAGGAATTTTGCAGGAGACGCTGGTACTTTCGACGTGTAACCGAAGCGAAATCTATGGTGTGCCGCCGGAGAGTTCGCATGAGTGCGCGCCGGGGTTGTCTTCTTTTCTGAGCGAATTTCATTCGGTGCAGCTCGATGTGCTTGGTGTGTCGCTCTATCATCATTACGACCGGGCGGCGGTGCGGCACCTTTTTCGTGTTTCCGCGGGGCTTGATTCGATGCTTCTTGGTGAGGCAGAGATTCTGGGGCAAGTGCGCGAAGCGTACCGCTATGCGCATGAGTATGGCGCGACGGGCCCCGTACTGAACCGATTGTTTCAGGGGGCGCTGGAGGTCGGAAAGCGCGTGCGGTCGGAAACGGAGCTGGGAACGCGGCCGATATCCGTGGCATCCGCCGGGGTGAAGTTGGCTGAGCGAATCTTCGGAAAAATGAATGAGCGGAGCGCGCTGGTGATCGGCGCGGGAACGATCAGCGAGCAAGCGGTCAACCAGCTGAGAGACCGGGGTATCGCGCGGCTATTTATTATGAACCGTTCTCGAGACCGTGCCGATGAACTGGCGATGCGCTTTGGCGGAAAAGTTGTCGGTTGGGGCGAATGGGAAACTGCTTTGAAGGTGGCGGATGTGGTGGTCTCCTCGGTCGCTTCGGAAGAACCCGTGTTACGGAGAGAAATTCTCCAGGCGGCCATGTCCGCACGCGGCAACCGTGCACTCTTTCTCATGGATCTGGGGCTGCCGCGAAACATCGAAGCCTCTGCCGCGGAGCTCTACAACATTTACATGTACAACATCGACGACCTCACGGAGATCGTGGAACAAAACCGGCATGCGCGCGAGGGCGAGGTTCCGCGCGCCGAAACGATTGTGGACGAGCACGTCGGCAAGTTTCTTTCCTGGCAGGCGAGCGTGGAATTGGTCGGGTTGGTGGATGCGCTGCGCGCGCGATTGCGGGAGGAAAGAGCAGCCTTCATTCACGCGCGAATGGACTCCATGAATCACTTGAGCGCGGCGGAGCGGGAGCGCATGGAATCGATGATGGACGAATTGCTGGAGAAGCTGTTGCTGCAACCAGCAGAGCGTCTGCGCGGGGAGAAAGAACTGCGCCGCAAGATCCAAAACGTGGAAGCGCTGCGCGATCTTTTTCTGTCGAACAGGGAGAAGCCGTGAGACACCTGCGCATCGGCACGCGGGGCAGCTTGCTTGCGAAATGGCAGGCGGAGTACGTGCGCAAACAGCTTTTTGCGGGCGCAGGAGTAGAAGCCGAGATCATTATTATTAAGACGTCGGGTGATAAGCAGCAGATGGCACCGCTGTCACAGATCGGCGGGAAGGGAATCTTTATCAAAGAGCTGGAAGAAGCGCTGCTGGAAGAAACGATCGACTTGGCGGTGCACAGTGTCAAGGACGTTCCGACGGACACGCCCTCGCGGCTGATGTTTCCGGCAGTATGCCGGCGCGAAGACGTCCGAGACTGCCTGGTTGCGGCGAACGGCGCGACGATTACTAGTTTGCGCGAGGGCGCACGCGTGGGCACAGGAAGCTTACGACGGCAGGCCCAGCTTCGGCACATACGGCCGGATCTGGATGTGCGCGATGTGCGTGGAAATGTGGATACGCGTTTGCGCAAAGTGGAGAGCGGGGAGTATGAGGCGGTCATGCTCGCAAAAGCAGGGCTAGACCGCCTAGGCTGGAGCGGACGCATTAGCGAGACGCTGTCTCCGGAAGTTTTTCTGCCGGCAGTGGGGCAGGGAGCGATCGCGGTGGAATGCCGTTTAAAAGATACCGAAGCGGCGGAGGTGGTCGCGGGACTTGACGACGCCGAGTCGCGCACGGCAATTATTGCGGAACGATCGTTGCTGAGTGCATTGCACGGGGGATGCCAGGTGCCGCTTGGGGCTTGGGCGCGGATGGAGCGCGGTGAATTGGTGATGGAAGCGTGTGTTTGTTCCGTGGACGGAGTGCAATATATAAAGCAGCGGGCGACATCGACGCCTGAGCAAGCTGCAGAACTCGGCGGGCACATGGCCACTCTGCTGATGGAAGCTGGGGCGCAGAATATCCTCGAAAAGGTGGGCCGCCAGCGTGGCTGAAATGATTGGCTCACCGCTTGCTGAGAAGACCGTACTCGTGACTCGTGCTGCCCTACAGAGTCACGAACTGTGCGAGGAACTGAAGGCTCGAGGCGCCATAGTCAAACTTCTGCCGCTCATTTCGTTTGTGCCACCCGAGAATTACGATGCGTTGGACGCGGTGTTGTCCAACATAGAGTCGTTTGATTGGATTTTGTTTACCAGTGCAAACGCGGTGCAGGCGGTGGAGCGACGCGGAGTGGAACTGGCGCGGGATTTAAGGAGGGCTGACAAACTGCCGCGTGCCGCTGCGGTCGGTCCGGTTACCTCGACGGCTGCAGAAGAGGCTGGATTTTTTGTGGAGTATGTGGCGGCGGACCATAGCGGTGGAGGGCTCGCCCGGGAGTTTGGAGAAGAGTTGCGAGGCCGAAAGGTTCTGCTGCCGAGAAGCGATCGTGCGAATTCCGATTTGCCGGTGGCGCTTCGTCGATGTGGCGCGCTTGTGACGGAAGTAGTGGCCTATAGGACCGTGCCTCCAAGTAATCTGGATCGAGAGAAATTAGAGCAAAGTCTCAAGGATGGAGTCGATGCTATTTTGTTTTACAGTCCGAGCGCGGTGCAAAACTTTCTGGAGTTGCTTGGACGCGAGCAGTTGGGCTCGTTGCAGGGCAGAGTGTTGATGGTGGCCATCGGACCTACGACGGCGACGGCGTTGAGCGCTGCTGGGATCCAAAGGATTGCGCGGGCAGCGGATACCACGACGAAAGCCATTGTCGAGGCACTCGAGGGGCATCTTGCCAGAACCAAGAAACGGTCTACCACCGGAGTGAACCAAGGATGAGCTTTCCGACCCATCGTCCGCGGCGATTGCGGCGAAGCGAAGCGCTGCGCGGATTGGTACGTGAGACGCGGCTGACTACGGCTGGATTGATCTATCCGATGTTTGTGTGCCCGGGCACGAACGTCCGCAAGGAAGTCAGTTCCATGCCGGGGGTGCATCAACAATCCGTCGACCAGATTCTGGAGGAGTGCAGGGAAGTGGAGGCGCTGGGACTTCCGGGGGTGATTCTTTTTGGTTTGCCGGAGACTAAGGATGCCCGCGGCACGGTCTCAACTTCTGCGCAAGGCGTGGTCCAAAGGGCGATTGAAGCGATTCGGAAAGCGAAGTTGAAAGTGCTGGTGATTACTGACGTTTGTCTGTGCGAATACACGGATCACGGGCATTGCGGGGTGATCGAAAACGGAGAAGTTGCGAATGACGCGACGCTGCCGATTCTTGCGGCGCAGGCTTTGTCTCATGCGCGGGCCGGAGCGGACATCGTGGCGCCTTCGGACATGATGGATGGGCGGGTGGCAGCGATTCGGGAATCGCTCGACGAGCACAAATTTAGCGACATCGCCATTCTTGCTTATGCCGCTAAATACTGCTCGGGTTTCTACGGACCGTTTCGCGAGGCGGCGGATTCGGCGCCGCAATTCGGCGATCGCCGCAGCTATCAGATGGATCCCGCGAACGCGCGTGAGGCGCTGAAGGAAGTCGCGCTGGATCTCGATGAAGGCGCGGACGTGGTTATGGTGAAGCCTGCGTTGCCGTATCTCGATGTGATTCGACGTGTGCGAGAAACGTTTGACGTTCCCGTAGGGGCTTACAACGTAAGTGGAGAGTATGCGATGGTCAAAGCGGCCGCGCAGAAGGGGTGGCTGGACGAGAAACGCGTGGTGCTGGAAATATTGACGGGAATTCAGCGCGCGGGGGCAGACATTATTTTGACGTATCACGCCAAGGATGCCGCGCGATGGATGAAACCGTGATGACTTGGGCTGAACTTCGATGAGCGCGATACCCACAAAATCCAAAATGGAACGGCGGTGTTCGCGGGAGATTTTCGAACGTGCTGAGAAAATACTCGTCGGAGGCGTGAACAGCCCGGTGCGGGCGTTTCGTTCCGTGGGAGGAGAACCGCTCATCATTGAGCGCGGGAGTGGACAATACCTTTACGATGCCGACGGCAATGAATTGCTCGACTACGTTTGTTCGTGGGGAGCTATGCTGCTGGGGCACGCGCATCCAGCGGTAACAGAGGCGATTGCTGAACAAGCGCAACGCGGAACGAGTTATGGGGCGACGACGGAACTTGAAGTGGAGCTCGCCACTCTGATCACGGAGGCGATCCCGTCGATTGAGAAGATTCGATTCGTTTCCAGCGGCACGGAAGCCACGATGAGCGCTGTGCGATTGGCCCGCGGAGTGACCAAACGCGATTTTATCGTGAAGTTCGAAGGTTGCTATCACGGCCATGCCGACAGTTTTCTTTCGCAAGCAGGGTCGGGGCTTGCCACGTTAGGTATCGCGGAGTGCCCTGGAGTTCCGCAAGCGCTCGCTGAGCTGACCTTGAACGCACCTTACAATGATTTGCCTGCGGTCGAACGGCTGTTCGCTCAACATAAAGACAAGATCGCGGCGGTTATCGTCGAGCCGATTGCCGCGAACATGGGCGTTGTCGAACCAGCAGCAGGATTTTTGCCTGGGTTGCGGGAAATCACAAAGCGCAATCGCGCGCTGCTCATCGTGGACGAAGTGATTACCGGATTTCGGATGCACTTTGGCGCGGCTCAGCAGCTTGCAGGAGTGCAAGCTGATCTAACAACACTTGGCAAAATTATTGGCGGAGGCTTGCCTGTCGCCGCGTATGGCGGCAGCGCTGAAATCATGAATCACGTAGCGCCGTTGGGACCCGTGTATCAGGCGGGAACGCTTGCGGGAAATCCTCTGGCGATGAGCGCGGGGATTGCCACGCTCAAGCAGCTCACGCGTCGTGGACTCTACGAGGGCATTAAGGAGCAGGCCAGCCGGCTCGTTGCCGGATTGCGTCAAGCTCTTGCGGAAACTGGAATTCCCGGACATGTCAACGCGACGGGATCGCTGGCGACGTTTTTTTTCGCGGCAGAGCCGGTGCGGAACTACAGCGATGCAAAACGGTCCGACACAAAACTCTATGCGCGATTTTTCCGGGAGATGCTGGATCACGGTGTCTTTCTTGCCCCGTCGCAATTTGAAGCTGCGTTTGTCTCAACGGCGCACACGTCCGACGACATTACGCGGACTATTGCGGCCGCGCGAGATTCCTTGAAGGCCATAGCGGCTGAACCGAAAGCCTAATTTTCAAAGGAGAGTCTGAACCATGCCCGAGGGTATCGAACTGCCAGAAGCACACGACGAGCGCGGAGACAATCCCTTCCTGGTTCCTGTTTCCGTCACGATTTCCATTCTTGCCGTACTTGTAGCGGCAGTGACTCTGCTTGGTCATCGCGCGCACACCGAAGAGCTGCTGCTGCAATCGCAAGCGACCGATCAATGGGCCTACTACCAGGCGAAAAACATCCGTTTGCACGAAATGCAGAGCGTGGCGAACATGCTGGGCGCGCTGGCTCCGGCGGACAAAGAGAAGGTCGGAGCGCTGCAGGAGAAATACAAAAAGGAAGTCGAACGCTACGAAGGAGACAAAGACGACATCAGCGAGAAAGCCAAGGAATTGGAGAAGGAGCGGGACCTCGTCAGCCGGCGCGCGGATCGGTTTGATGGCGGAGAGGCCCTCATTGAGGTAGGCCTCGTGATTTGTTCGATGACGCTGCTCACCAAGCGGCGCGGATACTGGATGGCGGGCATGCTGATTGGGGCTGGGGGAGTCGCGTTTGCTCTGACCGCTTTCTTAGTTCACTAGCAGGAGAGTTCGCTGGGGGGCGATAGCTAGGCCCGCGCGGGTGGTTGCGAACCCCTTAGCCGCACAACTTCTTCCATCAATTTTCCCAACCGGCTAAGCAATTCCTGGCGCCGAATGTCTTCGGTCGCGGGCTTTTTAGCGACAAAAGACAGCGTGCCGCTGGGCTCGAGGATGCATTTATCGACCTCTCCGAGAGATTCAAAGCCTTGCTTCCTTGCCGCAGCCTCAAGTTGTGACGTGGTGATTAGTTCCTTCTTCAACCGCTCGGCTCTAACCTTCCCGTTTTCGATTAAGACATCCGATTGTCCTTCGACGATCTGCTCCAGCTTGCTGTGGCCGTAGAGAAAACGCACCACGAGGTAATTTATGACGAGCAGGGAAGTGGCGCCAATCAGGCCGCCGGAGACGCTGTTGTCGTCACCGATGATTGCGTTTTGCACCGTGTTCGAAAGGGTCAGCAATACGACGAGGTCGAACGGATTGAGCTGAACGAGTCCGCGCTTCCCGGAAAGCCTGAGGCTCACGACCAGGAACATGTAAACGATAATCGGCCGCAGGATTTTCTCGAGCAGCGGTAATCCCAGGACGAACATGTCTTTCCAAATGTCATGTGTTGGCACATCGCCTCCCATCACCTACTGGATATTTTTGAGAATCGGTCACACCAAGAATTGTTCTGAATCGATTGGGAGGTTAGCACTCTCTCCGCTTGTGTAAAAGCGGGCCGGATTGACCAAGCGTGCATGACGAATCACAACCTGTACTTGCGTACAGTCATATTTTCGCAACAGACCTGTCCTATCTCCTCGCTATTTATTCCAAATCCGCTATGATTGAATTGTTTCGATAATCCACAACCCGTAAGGTCGTTCTAGAACGAGATCGTAAGGCGGAGGAGACCGTATCCACCGCGGTCCCTTGGGTACGAAAACGTTTTCGCTAGCAGCGACCCTATGTCACAGCGCGCTTCTCTTGAACAGACCATCCCAGCTACTTCGGAGCAACTCTCGACGTTGCTCGATTGCGCTCGCGAACTCCTGACCATTCTCGGCACGGATGGAATTGTCCGACACGCAAGTGCTGGATCAACGCATGCTCTCGGCTTGCGTGCCGATGAGCTCGTGGGGAGAGCACTTTCGGATTTCTTGCATCCGGACGATGTGAATGAGACAAGCGAGCGACTGCGAGGAGTCGTTGACGCTCCGAACGAAACGCGTAAAGGGCGCTGCCGCTTACGTGCCAAGACGGGAGAGTGGCGCTGGTTTGAGGCAACCGTTAGCAGTTGCCTTGGCAATCCGTCTGTCGACGGCGTGGTGGCGAGTTTTCTGGATGTAACAGCGTTGCACCGCATGGAGGCCGAGCGCCAGGTTATCTCGGAAGTCGTTCACGCATTAAATCAAACGGCTAACCTGGACCAGTTGCTCGACGGCATTCACCAGGCCTTGAAAAAGGTCCTCTATGCCGAGAATTGCTTCGTCGCTCTGCATGACTCAAAAGAAGACACGTTCTACTTTCCCTTTCTGGTGGACCAATTTGATATGGCGCCGCCGCCCCAGAAAGTTGGGCGAAGTTGTACTGCGTTTGTTTTTCGCACAGGCACGGCGATGCTTATTCCTCAGTCTGAGTTCGACCGCCTTGCGCAACAAGGAGACGTTGAGCTAGTCGGCTCGCCATCCCCAGCTTGGCTCGGTGTGCCACTAAAAACACCTCGAGCGACCATCGGTGTTCTAGTCGTGCAGCACTATCAGAACGAAAGCGCTTACGACATGCGGGATCTCGAATTTCTTGATTCCGTTGGTGGCCACATCGCTCTCGCGATTGAACGGCGGCGTTCCGAGGAAGCGCTGCGCAAAAGCGAATCCGTCTTCCGGCTTCTTTTTTCGCACAACCCACTTCCGACTTGGGTAATGGATGACGAAAGTCTGCAGTTTATCCAGGTGAACGACGCAGCCGTGCGGCAGTATGGTTTTGCGGACGAAGAGTTTGGCCGGATGACCATGTTTGACATTCAGCCGCAAGAAAAAGGCGCGTCTCTCGAAGTGCGTCTACCAAAAGAGGGCGCCCCCGGTCGTTACCAGGGCGTCTGCAAGCACCGCAAGAAGGACGGAAAGGTTTTTGAAGTCGAGTTGATCTCGCACCAGTTCGAATACGCCGGGCGAGGGGTGCGTTTGGTTGTGGCGCAAGATATCAGCGAGCGGCATCTTTTGGAGCAGCAACTGCGTCAGGCACAAAAAATGGAAGCTGTCGGGCGGCTGGCGGGCGGCGTCGCGCACGACTTTAATAATCTTTTGATGGTCATCAAGGGACACACCGAGCTTTTGATGAACGAACTGTCTCCAGCGGACAGCATGGCGCGAAAAATTACTCAGATCGATCGCGCGGCAGACCGTGCGGCGGCTTTAACGAAGCAACTGCTGGCATTCAGCCGGATGCAAGTTCTTCAGCCCCGGGTGATGAATTTGAACGGGGTCGTTGAGGATATGGGCAAGCTCCTGCCACGGCTGATTGGCGAAGACGTCGAGTTGGGCATTCGCACGGTGTCAGATCTGGGTGCGATTCGAGCGGACGCCAGCCAGATGGAACAGATCATTATGAATTTAGCGGTGAACGCTCGGGATGCCATGCCATCCGGGGGGCGTCTCATCATTGAAACTTCGAATGCGGAATTGGACCGCACGTACAACTCGACACACCCAATCGTCAAGCCGGGGCGATACGTTTTGCTCGCTGTTTCCGATACAGGCACGGGAATGGACGCGGATACGCAGGCGCACATTTTTGAGCCTTTCTTCACGACAAAGGAACCTGGCAAAGGGACGGGCCTCGGTCTCGCAACAGTTTATGGCGTTGTAAAACAGAGCGGCGGGTTTATCTGGGTTTACAGCGAATTGGGTAAAGGGACATCTTTTAAGATTTATCTCCCGCGGGTGGACCAGCCTGAAGACAAAGCAATCTCCGCGCTGCCATTTGCGGAAGCACCGCGAGGCACGGAAACAATCTTACTTGCGGAAGATGAACAGGACGTGCGCGAAGTGGCGCGCGAGTTCCTTGAATCCGGCGGCTACACGGTCATCGAAGCCTGCAACGGCGCTGATGCGCTGCGTCTCGCGACTGAACACAAAGCAGTCATCGACTTGCTTGTATCGGACATGGTCATGCCCGGCATGACAGGCAAAGAGCTGGCGCGGCGACTAAAGCAGCAGCATTCGAGTGTTGGCGTGGTCTATATGTCTGGTTACAGCGAACAGACAGCGGCCGAAACTGCGGAAGCCGATGGCAACATGCTCCTACTTACGAAGCCCTTCAGCCGCGGAAGTATCTTGCGCACGGTGCGACAAGCGCTTAACGTCGCTCGCGACAATTAGTGCCGGCGTTCCGCCGACATATTCCCCAAGAATTTCAATCAAGTGATTTTTGGATGTTTGCGGTGCCAGTCGGTGTGAAGCTGGAATGTTCGCGCTGCTTGAATCACCGCGAAATCGTCGCCTGCCCGTCCCACGAATTGCAATCCAACGGGAAGGTTATTTTCGGTGAAGCCGCAGGGTACTGATAAAGCTGGAAGACCACACAGATTGCCGATTGCACCGAGGGGATCAGGAAAAGCAAGATCGGTCTCCAGGTTGGTTTCTAACGGCGACGCCGGAATGGGCTGAGCCGCGGCGACAAGCACATCAAACGAGTCAAAGATAGCTTCCATCTTTTTTTGCAGGATCTCCCGGACGCTCAGCGCTCGCAAATAATCGGCGGCTGAGTATTGTTCATTGACGTAGCCCCCGATTTGACCTAGCGGATCCGTCAATTCACTGACGCGACCCGAGCGAATCAGCGTTTGAAAGGACGCCGCACACTCCGCCGCGAGGACGACGTTGCCCGCATCTTCAAACGGTCCCTCGGGCAGGGCGGTTGACTTCACGCTCGCAAAATATTTCCGCACAATCTTTTCGGCGGGAAGAAGGGCTTTTGCCACGCCCGCATCCAGTTTTTTCCACGCGTTCGTAAGCCAGCCGACCCGTAATGGCCGTGCCTTGAGGTCCAAGGAAGGCGAATAGGTGAAGGCGCCTTTGTCTATGGGCACGGTGCTGCGATCTTTAGGATCGTGCCCGGCAATCGCGGCGAAAACTCGCGCGCAGTCTTCCGCGCTGCGAGCTAGTGGACCGATTTTGTCCATCGAAGGCGCAAGAGCCATCGCGCCGTAACGGCTGACCCGCCCGTAAGTTGGCCGCAAGCCGCTGACTCCGCAGAAGGCTGAAGGACAAATGATGGAGCCCCACGTTTCGCTTCCGATGGCAAATGCCGCGAGGCCTGCGGCAACGATGGCTGCTGAGCCAGACGAAGATCCGCAGGTCCAGCATTTTGTGTCCCACGGATTTTTTGCTGCGTCCTGCAGCGAGGCAGAAGCAAATCGGTAACCCATTCCTCCAGCCAGCTCGATCATCGACGCTTTGCCGATGAGAATCGCGCCAACGCGATTCAAATGTTCAATCACAGTCGCATCGTAGTGGAAGACTTGATCGGCGTAGGGTTTCGCTCCCCACGTCGTCGAAATATCTTTGACGGCCAGCAGGTCCTTTGCCGCATAGGGTATTCCGTGTAAAGGCCCGCGATAGTGGCCGTGTTGAATCTCTTTTTCTGCCGCCTTGGCTTGTTCGAGGGCAATCTCGGGAGTCAAGCGCGCGTAGGCGTTAAAGCGGGGACCTAGCTTCGCACTACGATCCAGGTAGATTTGCGTCAGCTCGACGGGCGAAAGCTTTTTCGTCTCGATCCGCTTCGCGAGCTCGCTTACAGGTAAATGAAAGATTTCTTCGGCGGGCATGACGGAGTTCCCTCAGGGTTTCTGTGTCGCGGAGCCAGTGGTACGAGGAACAACCGCGGGCCCGGTTTTCTTTTCCCTCTCCACGAGAGGTTTCAGATACAACGCAGGTCCGTCGCCATTTTCGATTGCGTACGCGCGCAGGTGATCCAGCGATGGCTGTGCCGCAAAGCATAAACGCCGTAGATCGGTCTTTTGCGTGTCAGAGAACCGCGAGCCGTAAACACCGAGAATTGCCTGATAGCGCGTTTCAGCCTCTGCCTTACTCTCGGTTGAAAGAGAAGCCGTGTCCGGAGATTGGTTCGGAGGGGGACCTTCCATCGATGGACGGGCTGGCAGGGCGTTTGTAGGAACCATTGACACGGCAGAAACGATGGCCGCGCGCCAAGCAAACTCACGCCGAGAAATTGAAGAGCCGCCTTTGCCGTTCATGAAAGCCCCCGTGCCAGAGAATGACTACCCGAAGAGCAAAGAGCAAAACTATCGAAATAGATTCCCAGCGTCAACATTGCAAATTGACATTTTTCAAATTGAAAGGACAAACAAACAATAGTTCGCGCTTAGTCCACGCGTGTAAGCGTTTGTATTTGGAGTTCGAGCGCCTGCGTGTATTGCCTCTCGATTTGCATTTCGGTTTGCAGTTTCTTGACGAGCAGGTCAAGGCGAGCGATTTCCGAGCGCAGTTTTTGTATGTCTGCCGCCGTGGGAGCTGGCCGGCCTGAAGGTGAACCTGGCTGCTGCGCATTCTGTTGAGAAACTGTTCCGCCACCGTGACGCGGGGCGATAAAGGCTTCGGCAAGGGCTCGTGGCCAAATAGACTCTGGAGTCCTCTGATCACCGGGAGGCGCGGGTGCAAGCGGTCGCTGAACCGCAGGAGGAGAAGGCGGCGCGAACAGACTGTTGAGTGCATTGGAACTGCCTGGGCGTTCAACGGCTGGCGCATCTGTAGCGCGCTTCGGTTCGAGCAAACTCTTAACGCGGCCAATCAATTCCTGCGGTTGGAATGGTTTGCGAATTAACTCGTCCGCTTTCACTGCAACGGCCTTGTCCGCAACGCTCTTGTTTACGACGCCGGACATCAACACCACGGGAACTCCGCCGTATTCCGAGTGTTGCTTGATCTGAGTGCAAACGGAATAACCGTCCTGATCCGGCATGATCACATCCGTGATCACCACGTCAGGCTTGTTCTGTTCAAACTGGGCCAGCGCGGACGCGGCGTCGGCGCAAGTGATCACGTTGATGTTCTCGCGGCGGAACGCGATCTTGATGACCTCACGCATGGTCGCGCTGTCATCGATAAAATAAACCGTCGGTATCCGCTTTGTTTCCGTTTCGTTCAGCGGCGCAACAATCATCGCCTCGCTCATAGCGCTTCCTTATCCGCCATGTCGCGCGCTCCTTCATCGAACTCGCGCATGGCATCGAGCATCAGATCGGTTGCCGACCGCAACACGGTTCGCTGCGGGGAGGTGGTCCCATATGCAAATTTGTAGACACCGGCGCCGCCCTGAACGCAGCCCTTCAAAATGTGAATCACTGCCTCGTCGCCGAAGAGATTTCCACATTCCGCGTGGGAAATCTCGCCCGCGTCAAAGAAAAGCACTGCATCTGTTTCGCCTGCATTGATGTGCAGCGCTCCGGTTTGATGCGCATGCCCGAGCATCTGCATGACGCCCGTGAGATCGTGATGGGTCAGGTTGCCGCTAAGGCTGGTGTCGGACTGCGCCAGCATTTGTGTTGGCTGAAAACCCTCGGCTTTGCTGACGATAATGCTTTTGACGTGTGAGGCGATGACCGCGGGCGCGCTTTGGCGATCGATGTAGTCGTCACAGCCCGCCTGAAAAGCCTCCATTAGCGCCCGCTGGCTGCCGTCGCCCAGGGCGATGATCTGCATCGAGGCGTTCTTGGGATCGGCGTGAATGATTCTGGCAATCTCAAGGGCTCCCATCTCGCGCATATTTGTCGCGCAAAGGATGGCCGAGGGGGCATCGTATTCGACCGTTGTCAGCGCATAGGCCGCTTGCGTACTTGTAACAACTTCGAACCCCTCGCGTTTCAGCGCATCGCCAAGCCGCTTCGCAAAATACACATTGCTGTCGATCAGCAGAATTTTCGGCCCTCGTCCCGGAACCATCACGGTGTGGCCTCCAGAACAACGGAAGGCGTGCGGGAGATAGGCGCGTCTTCGGCGCCGGGTGTGAGCGCGTCCAAGTTCAGGACTTCAATGACTTCGCCATTGTGTGAAATCCAGCCGGCAACATGAGGAGCGTCGGCCTCTCCCGCATTTGTCATTTCCGCAGCAATCAACTCACAATCTCCGGTTACAGGCAGAGCCACCCATTCGGACTTATCTCCGTAATGGCGCACGGCAATCAAATAAAAACGGCGCGAGGCGAGCGCTTTGCCGAGTAGTTTCTCGGCAACGTCGCAGACCGGGACGATACGACCGCGTCGCAGAATCACGCCTTCAAGTTTCGGTGTGCGGTGAGGAAACCGAAAGATGCGGCTCGGAGCAACCAACTCCGAGATCTGCACCGCGGCCACGGCAAAGCGGCGCTCGCCAAGCCGCAGGAGAACGAAGGATTGTGAAGTGGATTCAACGGGCTGGGTCATTCCGGCAATTCCATCCCCTCACCGGGCAGCTCGTCCAGTATTGTTTCTGGCGCCAGCGTTGCGTCGAGCAAAGCGAACTCATCGGCGTTCAAGAAACCTTCCGGGTTCACAACGGGTATCACGTTCTGATCCAAGGCCGTCAATCCGCGGTACCACGCCCGCTCTTCGTGACAATAGGCGAGCGGAAGAGCCTGCAATCGAGTCATCGTGGCCATTTTGTCGATGCCGTCGACCAACAGAGCTGTGCGGGTTTTCCGAAGAACGAATACGAGCCCCGCTGAGGCGGCTGGCAAACCAAAATGCGCGGCTCCGCTCACAACGTAGAGCGCTTTGTCGCCACGCCGCACGACGTGTCTCACTTTTCGCAGAGTAGGCTGATCAATTTCGGTCGCAGCGCCCGCAAGGCTGTCCACGCTGCGAACCTCCTGCACCGAAGCGGAAGATAAGGCGAAAAGCTGTCCAGAAATGCGGAAAAGGATGATCTGCTCCGTGCGCGCAGCAGCGTGAGGCTTGGCAGGTGGTGCAGCCACACGCATTAGCGGACTCCCACGGGTGTCGACCGGCAAATCCCGATCACGCGCTTCTCGATGGCAGGATAAATATCATCGATCCCTAGCACTTGATCCACAGCTCCGGTCTTTATGGCTTCCGCCGGCATGCCAAAGATGACGCACGTCGCCTCATCTTGAGCCAGCACTAAACCGCCCGCTGATTTAATGGCCTTCGCTCCGCTCGCACCGTCGTTGCCCATGCCGGTAAGAATCGCGCCGATACTCATGGCGCCTGCAAATGCGGCGACGGATTCCATCGTCGCGTCGATGTTTGGCAGGTAGCCGTTGATTCGGCCGCTGGAGGCGTCCAGCTGAACGCGCCCTGTCGGAGTCACTCGCAGGTGGTGGCCGCCGGGACAAATGTAGAAGGTGCCAGGTTGCAAGAACTCGTTCGGCTCCGCTTCTTTGACGCGGATGCCCGTGAACTCCGCCAACTGCGCGGCATACTGCGTCGTGAAAGAGGCAGGCATGTGCTGCACCAAAATGACTGCAGCGGGGAAATCGCGCGTAAAGCCGGGGGCAAGACGCATGACCGTCGCAGGACCGCCTGTCGACGCAGCAAGGACCACAACAGGGAAGCGCTGGTCGAGTACCGCGCCAGGCGCAGGACGAGGCGCAATGGGGGGCGCAGGCGCTGTTTGCGGTGTGCCATTCGATTTCTGTACCGTTGAGGCGAGCCGCGAGGCCGTGCGCACGACGCGGACTTTTGCTGCCATCCGCACCTTTCGCAGCAGGTCCTCTTTTACGCTTTGCATGTCGAGATCGATGCCGCTGGACGGCTTAGCGACAAATTCAATCGCTCCCAACTCCAGCGCTTTCAAGGTGCTCGCTGCCCCTTCACGCGATTCGGAACTGACGATCACAATCGGCCGCGGATTCGTCGTCATGATCTGCGCGGTAGCTTGCAGACCATCGACGTGCGGCATATTGATGTCCATGGTGATGACATCGGGCTTGAGAGATTCGGCGAGGGCTACCGCTTCGCGCCCGTCTTTTGCGTGTCCCACAACCTGCAATTGATCGTCGGCGTTGAAAATCGTTTCGAGCACCTTCCGCATAAAAGCGGAGTCGTCCACGATGAGCACCCGGACTTTTTTGTTTGCAATGGCGGCCATGGTCGTTTACGCAACCGGTACGGTGGGTCGCGCCTCCGATCCCATGAGTTGCTCCACGGCTGCAATCAACTGATCTTCCTGGACTGGTTTCGTCAGGAAGGCTGTCGCTCCTTCTTTCATGGCTCGGTCGCGGTGCTTCGCGCCGGCACGTGATGTAACGACCATAACCGGAATACGCCGCGTTGTCGGGCTCTGCCGCAGTTGCACCATGAGTTCGTAGCCCGTCATGCGCGGCATCTCAAGGTCCGTAATCACCAGGTGGCAGCCGTGCTGCGTCACCAGCTCCGCTGCTTCCATGCCGTCGGCAGCGAGCTTCACGCGATAGCCGTTCTTCTCCAGCATGCGTCCGACGAACTTGCGTACGCTGATGGAATCGTCCGCGACCACGATCAGGCGCTCTTGCTGGATGTGGTCGATGGCTTCGGCAGGGATCGTTCCGCGCGCCACGGCGGCCGAGCCCGGTGCAAAAATGCGCGCTGCGCTGGCGCTGGCCTGCAGCGGACGGCGTTCCGATGGCTCGTTCGCCACCATACGGTTCAAATCGATCAACAGAATGAGACTGCCATCCGGCGCGATCGTCGTGCCGGGAAAGAGTTTCACGCGGCGCAAGTATTCGCCAAGGTTTTTGATAACAATTTCGTCTTTGCCGAGCACTTCCTCGACGACGAGGCCAATTTGTCTATTTCCCGCATTGGCGACGACCATGCGGAAGTATCCGTTGATTGGCTCGAGCGGCGGCAAGCCCAGGTACGTGTCGAGCCTCACGACTTCGGTGACCACGTCGCGAACCTTGGTAAGGAGCTTTCCGCCCACGTCCTCAATTTCGTCCGCGCGTAGCCGTCTGATTTCTTCCACGACTGCAAGAGGAAGCGCAAAGTTCGTCACTCCGCAACGCACAAATAGCGCCGGCGAGATGATCAGAGTCAGGGGCACCTTCAGCGTAAACTTCGTGCCTTTCCCGTTGACGCTCTGAATATCGATTTCGCCGTTCAGGGCATTCAGGTTTGCACGCACTACGTCCAGCCCAACGCCGCGACCGGCCAGTTCTGTTTTGACAGGAGCCGTGGTGAAGCCAGGATGGAACAGCATTTCGCGAAGGTCGCGTTCGGTGAGACGATCTGCGGTTTCCGCTGAAACCAGCCCTCGCTCGATCGCGCTCAGCTTCACGCGCTCGTAATCGATGCCCCGGCCGTCGTCCTCCACTTCAATGTAAATGTGGTTGCCGCGGTGATAGGCGCGAAGCGACACCTTACCCAGTTCCGGCTTGCCCGCCGTGATGCGATCCTCGGGGCGCTCGATTCCATGCGCCACCGAATTCCGAACCAGGTGAACCAATGGATCGGAAATCTGTTGAATGATGTTGTTGTCGAGTTCGGTCTCGCTGCCGGAAAGGTCGAGATCGACCTGCTTGCCCGCTGATTTTGCTGCATCACGCACTGCGCGCGAAAGCCTCGAATAGAGGGTTCCGATCGGCACCATGCGGGCTGCGGTGATTTCATCCTGGAGGTGGTGCGCAAGTTTTGTGAACTCGTCGATATCACCTTCGACGCGCCCGATAAATCCCTCGAGCTGCGCGAGAACCTCGTTCACGTCCGCGGAAATTTCGGCCATCGAGCGCGAAAGAATACTGAAGTCATCGTACCGATCCATTTCGAGTTCGCTAAAATCGGACCAGAACGACGTATCTCCCGACGCTGCATTCGTAAGCGTTTGTCGCGCAGTAGACGGGCTCCACGGGCCTGTCTGGCGCGTGGAACTGATGCGATTGAACTCGTACTTCTCCTGGAATTCTCCGACTTTCCCTTGCAGACGTTCCTTTGAAAAACTCAGCGTATCGACTAGCTTTTCCAGTTCAGCTACGCGCCCAACCATCCGCGTACGATTGATGACCAGTTCTCCGACCGTGTTCATCATGCGGTCAAGCCGCGACAAGGCGATACGGACAGATTTTGCAGCTGCGGCTGCCGCGTTCGCTGGCTTGGCTGTTTTCTTTGCGGGCGTAACCGCCAGAGCGGCTTCTTCCACTCCTTGGGCATGCACTTCTTCCGTGGCAGCAACCACGGCAACCGGATCCGAATCTTCCACCTCGATCGGCGCAAATTCTGCAATTCGCCCGAGCAGGGAGTCCACGCCGGCGCGCATGCTCTTTTCGTCTGTCCACTGCTTATGCAGCGTTTTCTTGAGCACATCCACGGATTCGAGGCAGATGTCCACAACGGCTGGCGACGGTTCCAGTTCGCCATCGCGCAAGCGTCCAATGAGGTCTTCCACACGGTGAGCAATCGCTCCAAGCCGCTTCAAGCCCACTTGCGCCGCGGATCCCTTCACCGTATGAATCGCCCGAAACAGCTTATTAATCTCTTCCGGGTTGTTATTGCCTTCCAGCGAAATCAGGCAATCGCTGACCACTTGCAAGTGCTCTTCTGCTTCCGGCTGGAAGAATTCCAGTATTTCGTTGCCCACTTCGTCATCGGAAGGTAGTGCGTCGAAATACGAGCCGGTTGCAGCAGCCACAACCGTTTCTTGCGCGGACGCTTTCATCGCCTCCGCGTATGTTTGCGCCTGAGGATAGTTTAGCGGCGGCGGTTCTGTTGGAAACGCGAAACGATAGCGTTCCTTGAAGGCAGCGATGTCATCTACACTTTCCTTGCCCGTGTCGCTGATCTCCAGGAGATCCGTTTCCAGCAGGGAAATGCCGTCCGACAAAAATTCCGTCAGCGGGCCATGTAGGTCATCGCCGAGCGGTGCGTTCAGAGCGTACTGAAATACGTGGGCAAGCTTCGCCCCAATTTCCGAAAAGCGCGGAAATCCATAGCTCGCGGAGGTCCCACTCAGCGTATGCGCAGAAATATGCAGCCGTTCAAGATCTTCCCGGCGCGGCGAAATCTCCTGCAACACGCTGACATACTCCCGCAAGACCTGCAGGTGCTCCGCCGCTTCCTGGAGGAACATCTCGACGGCTTCGCGGGCCGGCATGCTCACGCGCGTCCCTCCGCCACAAGTTCCGGTTTCTGCAGTTCTTCAGCCGTGGGCTTCCTGTAAAGAATGCAGTCGTTCAGTACGATGGCCTGAAACTTCACTGGCATCTTCGAAATCGATTCCGAATGGCCAAGGAACAAGTAGCCGCCCGGCTCTAGCGTGTCGTAAAACCGTTGGACAAGCGTGCGCCGCCGCTCCTCAGAAAAATAGATCAAAACGTTCATGCAGAAAATCATGTCCATTCGCCCAACATAGACGGCAGACGCAAGATTCATCTGTGCAAATGTGACCATCTTCCGCACGCGCGGTTTTACTTGATGCCCGCCAAGCGTCTGCGTGAAGTGCGTCGCCAATTGCGCCGGACTGACGCTGCCGAGGCTTCGCCCGGAGTAGACCGCGCGCTCCGCGAGCTTCAGAGCATGCCGGCCCACGTCGGTGGCGAGAATCTCCACGTTCCAGGAATCAGAAAAAGAGAGCGAATCGGAAATGGTAATAGCGATGGAATAGGGTTCCTCGCCGGTCGAGCAACCCGCGCTCCAGATGCGAAGGGTACGCGGATTTTTCCAGAACTTTTTGACGTGCAATTCAGGCAGCACGCGTTTTTCGAATGCCTGATATACGCTCGGATAGCGAAAGAAGCTCGTCTCTTGCGTCAACAAACCCTCGAGCAAAGCCTCGTAATCGACGTTCGATTTGCGTATTGCCCTCAGCAAATCCGTGCCGCGATCCAAGCCCTTGGCGCGCAAGTGTTCCTTCACGCGCGCCGAGAAAAACCGCTCGCGCGATTCATCGAAGCAAATTCCCGTCCGCTCTTCAATTAGCATGCGGATCTCGCTCAACTCGTGTTCACTAAGACCGTGCGCCGGTCCCTGCCGTTCGCTCATTACCGTCCCGCTTTTGCTCTGGTCTCTTGCTCAAGCCGAAAATCACTGCCTACCGCAGAGCGCCTGCCGGGACGTGCCGCTCGGAATCCTCCAAAACATTGCCGGACTTCGACGTCGCACGGAACTGCGCCAGCGCTTCGTTCAACTGATCGGATAGTTTCACGAGCTGGCTGACCGTCGCGACCGTTCCACGTGTTCCCTGAGAGGTTTGACGGGTAATGCTCGAAATGATCTGCATTGCGTGCGCCACGCCTTCCGTTCCCCGCACCTGTTGTTTCGAGGCCAGCGAAATTTCCTGAACTAGTTCCGCCGACTGCCGTACGACGTTTGAAATGGCGTCCAGCGCGCGGCCGGCCTGATCGGCCAGCGTTGCTCCGCTTTCCACTTCCTTAGTACCTTCTTCCATGACCACCACGGCTTCGTTCGTCTCCGCTTGAATAGCCTTGATGAGTGCCGCGATATCCTTCGTGGCGCTTCGGCTGTGTTCCGCCAGCTTGCGGACCTCATCCGCAACCACTGCGAAACCGCGCCCCGCTTCGCCTGCACGAGCCGCCTCAATGGCCGCGTTCAGCGCCAGCAGGTTTGTCTGTTCCGTGATGTCGTTGATAACGTTAATGATTTCCGAAATTTCCAGAGAGCGGTCGCCCAGCGACTTGATTTTCTTTGCGGTTGCCTGCACCGAAGCGCGAATGCGCTGCATGCCCTCCAGCGTGTCGCGCACCGCGCGGTTGCCTTGCTCGGCGGCGTCCAGTGCACGGCGTGCAGCTTCCGCGCTCGCTTCCGCGTTGTTGGACACCTGCTTCATCGAAACGGTCAACTCTTCGACCGCGCTTGACGTATTGGTGATTTCTTGATCCTGCTGCGTCGCGCCGGCTTGCATCTCGTCTGCCGCCACAAGAATGTTGTTCGAGCAGGCGGTAACTTCCATGGCCGCTTTGCGCACGCGCTCCAGAACCTTGGTGAAGTTGTCGAGCATGTAGTTGATCGAATCCGCGACGTTCCCCAGCGCGTCGTTGGTGACTTTCCCGCGCAGCGTCAAGTCACCGCGCGCGACCTGGTTGATGACGGTTAGCAATTCCGTGATGCTGCGCTGCAAAGCGTCGTTCGCATCCTGGTTGCTCGTCGCTTTGGAGACCTTTGCCACGGCGCGATTCAAATTCTCCGCGATATAGCCGAGTTCGTCCCCCGTGTTGAGTTCCACGCGCGCTCGAGGATCACCGGCGGCGATGCGCTCGGAAAACTGCGCGAGCTCTTGCACCGGCGTCAACAGCTTGCTTCCCAACCGCCACGCCATGAAGATAGCCATGCCGAGCGCCAACAGCACAGCCAGCATCACGGAGCCGGTCGCCCCGCTTGGCAGCGTGCCGAAGTCGAACAAGGACGCTCCGCCAGATTGCCGTCCGGCGCTGTAAGCCAGACCCAGCACGGCGAAAAGGATGACGCCATTCAGCAGGACCAGCGTCCAGATTGTGGAACTCAATCGCGATTTCATACCTTCCTCCAAATCCTTACGGCGTTGCCCCTATCCTCATGCGGCAGGGCCCGCCAAAAATCAGATACTGGGTCCGGGAAAAACCTCGAGCATTCTCCTCAGATCGATAACCAGCGCCAACCGGTCGTCGTGTCGGAGCATCCCAATGCAATGCGGGACATTTTCCGGCGCTTGTTCCAGCAAATCTTCCTCATTCACCAAATAAGTTCCGATCACTTCGTCTGCCGCAATTCCGATCCGCAGATCGTCGTGCGTACCCTCGCCTCGCAACGATGCCACCACCACATGCTTCGGCAGCAATCCAGGCCGGCGGCCTTCCGTGATGGCGATATCGATCAGCGGCACGATAGCCCCGCGTAAATTGAAGATACCCGCCAGGTACGCGGGGCCCAGCGGCAGCTTCGTCAACAGCGGCCAGTCCAAGACTTCCTCGACATCCAGCACCGGCAAGCAAAACCGTTCACGCCCGCTTCGGAAAACGCAGTACTGCGATTCCGGTAGCCGCTCTTCCATCGGCCCGAGAGCCTCAAGCAGGTCGTCCGCATCCGCAGGAAGCGGCGCCAGGTGAAAGTCTTCGCTCATCGCCGAATCATCCTCACAAAGTCCTCTAGGCAAATCGCCGTACGGCTCGCAGCAACTCTTCCCGCGTAAACGGCTTGGTCACGTATCCGTCCGCGCCTTGCTGCTGGCCCCAAAATCTGTCGCTTTCCGTGTTCTTCGACGTCACAAGAATCACCGGTATAGCGTTGTAGTCCGCGTGATTCTTCAATTCCCGGCAAACCTGAAATCCATTCCGTTTCGGCATCACGACGTCCAGCAAAATCACGGCGGGCCGCTCAAGTGCAATTGCTTCCTCGACTCGTTCCGGGTCGTTGATACCCACCAGCCGGTAGCCTTCGTGCTCGAGAAAGCCCTCAATCAGCTTCACCTGCGAGGGCGAGTCATCGACGATGAGTACTTTCTTCTGCAGCATCGACATCTCCCCCTATTTCTCCGCAGACAAGAGGTGCACGTCAGCAGCCAGCCTGCAAATTCCCTCAGCGTGTATGTCTATCTTGTATAAGTGCTGAATTTTGAGTGATTTGCGAGTTTGCTGAGACCACTCAGCGGCGAGGTCCAGTGGACGCTTGCTCTGTTTCTGTCTCAGCTTGAGAAGCATTCTCAGCTTCCCTCATCTCGCTCGCCAGCGATGAGAATCGCTGCATGATCTCGTTTATCCGCAACGCCATGCTATGAATCGTTTTAATCTGTGCAAGGGACTGCGAAGACAGTTGGCCAGGCTCCAAAAGCAAGAGTTCGGCGTTGCCGAGCATCGAGGTCAGCGCATTGTTGACGCTGTGTTTCATGTCGGTCATGTAGCGGCCCAGAGTGGCCTGATGTTCGTTCTTCGCCGCTCGCCGCTCCGCTTGTTTGGAGAGCCGCAGCGCCTCCGCACGGCGCAAGGATTCGCCGGCCACAAGCAGAAGCGTTTGCGCCCAATCTTCCCGTAATGGAATGTGAACCAGCCGAGGGTACCGCGTTCGCAATTGCCCAAGCTCGCGCGATTCCGCGGGCACACATAGAATTACCGCGGCAGCCGGTTCCAGGGACCGCAGGATGCCTGGCAGTTTGCCTTCGAGGACAGGCCCAACCACCACGAGATCGTGCGGCGTTGCTTCATGATCTTTCCAGAGATCACTGCTGAGGACGGTAATGCCCGGCGCGTGCCGCTCGGCTTGCCAGCAGGCCGTCAAGAGACGCGCAAATTCCGGCTCGTCACTGAGAATCAGTACGCTAGCGTTTCGCACAGAGCAGCAGCCCCCAGGGTAATCGCCTGTCTCGACCTCAAAATATTCCGTTCATTTAGAGCTTTTCGGCTTCGTCCAGCGCCGTGAGCAATCTTTTTGTGCTGATGCCCAGGTTCACAGCCGCTTCCGTGTCCTTCGCCTGTTTCGCGATGTCCACGCGCTCCTGCAACCGCGAGACTTCTATACGTGCTATCGACAGCGCTTTGTCCATCGATGTCGCGTTTCCCGTTTCCTTGGCGGATTCGATCGCTGCCGTCACCATCGCCCGTGCGACGACTGCGCGCCGCAGATCCTCCGCCGACGGTCCGTCCTCGCTCACGAATGCCGTTACTTCCCACGAAGACAACAGTATCCGCGCTGCGCCAATCTTCACCGTGGTCATGGAACGTCCCCGCGTAGGAGGCGTGGCGATCAACTGTTCCCAAATCTTCTCAAGACATGTTTCAAAATCGAGCGCCGGGGAGGCAGCGGGCTTGCCCGCACCATGAACAGCAAGTTTCTCCGCGCCTTTCGTGCTTGCTTCAACCGCTGCGGCGTCGCGTCCTGAAGGCTCGGCTCCGCCGGGACTCGTGATTTTCTCCGAAACAGCAGCACCTTGAGGCGCCTTTGGCGCGATCTTTTCCAAGGCGCATTCTACGTCCGTGCGCAAGCCCAGCAGCTTTTCAAACGTCTGATTCACCGAACGTTCCGTGTATTCTTTCTGGAACGGCTGTTTCCATTCGTCGGCGACCTCTCGAATTTTCGCGAGAGGCTCCTCGGCGGAGAGACCAAAGTGGTGGCAATCGATAATCCGCACTGCAGCCGTCTCCAGCTGTGATAGGCCCGAACGGATTGCAATCAAGTCAGCGTGCATCAGCTCGATAAACGTCCGCCGGAGCAGAAAATTGAACCGCACGAAGGCCAGCAATGCCGCCGGGTCATAGAACATCCCCCCCGCGGTCTCCTTCACTTTGCGGCCCTGCTCGATGAAATTCGTCTTCAGGATTTCACGGAGGCTGCGGAGAGTTCGCAGCTTCTCGATCATCTGCTCGAGCGGCTCGCACCACTCCAGGGTTGAGTCGTCGACATAACCCAGCACCGGTTTCATGACCTGCGCGACGTCGAAAAGCTCAATCTGTTTGTGGTAAATCTTCGCCGGAGAACAAAGCGCAAAGTACTGCACCAGCAGAAAGTCGACCTTGTCGCGGTCCACGTTGGTCTTCGAGGATTTTTGAAGGTGGCGGTGAATGAGGGCGCACAAACTTGTTTCGTTTGCGTTCAGCGTCGTCGTCTGCAGCAGCTTGCGCAGTTCGTGCACGGCGACGCGCTGATCCATCTCGTCCAGCCACGCTTCCACTTCGTCAAAAAGCTCCAGGTCTGGCTTTTCAGGCAGATTCCTTTTTTCTTGTGGAAAGGGGACCTCGATTTCGAGCTGCTTCGCAAGCGCAAGATAGATTGGGAAAACCGAGCGATCCTCAACCCACTTCGCCTGCCGGGGGTTCGCGGGCTTGATCGGAGCTGGGATGTGGAGCGTTGAAGTCGTCTTGTTCACGGCTGTGTCACCCACGCGCAGGGCCCCTGTAAGAACCGGACGGCCACCGCCTTGCGTCCTTCGTGATACTGCACGGCAATGACTTTCGCATCGGCCGTGCAGCCATTCCGATCTCGTTCAATACGTACCGGGTCGTTGAATTCAAGCGGCAAACTCGAGAGAAATATCGCGTGTTCCGATCCCCCGAATTCCACCACGGTAGCTTCCCGCAAACGCGCGCTTCCACCCCTCAGTGCGGTGATCAGCACTGGGACGCGAACCGGAGTGGCCCCCGGGAAGAAACGAGCCAATCGCTCCGCGCATCCTTGCTCGTTCGCGGCGAGCGTCAATTCACTGGATCGTCCCACGTCGCCTCTCAACTCGCCCCAGTATTGCCGTGCTAAAAATTGGGCCATGTTGCGGCTTGGCACACGCACTTCCGCAATGGGACACAACGTCCCCGCGATAGAGATGCACGCTGCACGCCAAAGAATTGGAAAGGTGAGTGGCCTAGATAATGAAGAAAGGGAAAGGCTTAGAGTTTTCCCGTAGATTGCGCGTGGCTCACGCGTCTCACGCTGAAACGCCACCGTCTCAGACACACGCTGTTTTTGCGTCTCCCGCCCTTGCTTGAGACGTCATTCCACCTGCTGGGCGGTCTCTTCGGCTGCGTCTTCCGCCTCCCCTGGGCCGGACCTGAGCGGGATGTTGTAGCGCTTCAGCTTGCGATATAACGTCGCCCGGCTAATCCCTAGCATTCGCCCGGCCATCGCTTTGTCGCCGTTGGCCTGCTCAAAAACGCGCAAAATGGTCATTTTCTCCATTTCCGCGAGCGCGGTTGTCGACAGTGAAGAAACATCTTGGAGAGGCGCGCCGGGCGAAGCCGCTTGCCCGCTGCGAATCGACGGCGGAAGGTCGCTCACGTCAATCACTTGCCGGTCTCCCAGCGTAATCGCTCGAGCGATACAGTTCTCCAGTTCGCGGATATTCCCAGGCCACTCGTAGTTCAGCAGACTATTCATCGCCGCGGTCGTCACTTGCAAGTGCGTTTCCGGCGCATAGCGGTCCAGGAAGTGATGGACGAGCATTGGAATGTCCGACCGGCGGTCGCGCAGTGCCGGCAAGTGCACGGTCACCACATTCAGCCGAAAATAGAGGTCCTTGCGAAACGTTCCTTCACGATATGCCGCCTCGAGGTCGCGGTTCGTCGCCGCGATGACGCGCACGTCCACATGCACCTTTTCGTTGCTCCCCACGGGCCGAACTTCCTTCTCCTGCAGGACCCGCAAAAGCTTGGCCTGCATCTCCAGGGGCAGTTCACCGATCTCATCCAAAAAGATGGTTCCGCCATTGGCCGCCTGGAAGAGTCCTGCTTTGGTTTTTACGGCTCCTGTGAATGCGCCCTTTTCGTATCCGAAGAGTTCACTCTCCATCAAGGTCGGCACCAGCGAGCCGCAATCCACCGCGACAAACGGCGTTTGCGCCAGCGCGCCGCGGAAGTGAATCGCCCGAGCCACAAGCTCCTTGCCCGTCCCGCTCTCGCCGGAAACCAGAACAGGCGTGCGCGTATCCTTCAACCGCGAAACCATTCGCAAAACGTCTTGAATGTTCGCCGATGTACCGATGATTCCATCGAGATTGGCTTCCGTGCTGACGCGCTCGCGCAGGAACTCGTTATCCGTGACCAGCCTGACTTTTTCGGCCATGCGCTGCAGCAGCAGCCGCATCTTTTCCACGCGGAAGGGCTTCTCGATGTAGTCGTACGCGCCCAGTTTCATCGCATCGACCGCGGATTCGATCGACCCATGTCCGGTCATGATCGCGATTTCCGCTCGCGGCAAAATCATTTTCGCCTGCTTCAACAGCTCGACGCCGGAAATCGTCGGCAGCTTCAGATCTGTCAGGATGAGATCCGGCACATCGGCGTCTAGTTTTGCCAGGGCCGCCTCAGCGCTTTCGGCTTCCGTGCAGGAATATCCCAAGGTATTTCCAATGGTCATGCACAGCTTGCGGATGCTCTGCTCATCATCCACGACCAGCAAGCGTATTTTTAAATCGTCATTCATGGTTTCCCAAACGTTTTCTCCACAATGGATATTAATTGGTGTACACGGAACGGCTTCTCGATGCAAGGCGTCCCGCTGCGCGCCAGCAGCGCCTGTGTCTCACTATTTGCCGTGTCCCCGCTGATCAGAATAATCTTGGACCCAAGTTCCGGCCGGTTTTTCTGGATCCAGTCGTGTACCTCCGCGCCATTCACGGCTCCCGGCATTCGAATGTCGGAGATCACGCCGCTATATTGCCCGCCAGCCAGTTGCTTCAAACCCTCCGCCCCGGACGACGCGTTCACCACCGAATAACCCTTCCGTTCCAGAGCGGCCTTGAGAAACGCAATCACAGACGGCTCATCTTCAATCAATAGAATCGGCGCAGTCTGGCCAACCGCCGCTTTCAAAGTCATCGCCCAGCCTCTTTCGCAGCCATGGCAGGCAGCTCCGCGGCCAGCGGAACCCGGACTACAAACGTGCTCCCGCCACCTTCCGTGTTGTTCCAACACTGAATCTCGCCGCCGTGCGCGCGCACAATCCCGTAGCAAATGCTAAGTCCAAGCCCCGTACCCTTGCCGGGTTGTTTCGTCGTGTAAAACGGGTCAAAAATATGCTGCGGGTCGGCAATGCCCGTGCCGTTGTCGGTCACAACGACTTGTACGCTATTGCCAGCCCGCTCCGTTCGAATCTCGATATGCCCGCGCCGCCCCGTTTCCTGCACCGCGTCGTATGCATTATTGAGAATATTTAGAAACACCTGCTGAAGCTGCTGCGCGTCACCAAGCGCCGGCTCCAGAGTCTCGTCGAATTCCTCAGTCACCTCTACGCCATGGCTCGCAAAGTCATAACTGCGCAGCTTGATCGTCTGCCGTAAGACGGTGTTCACTTGAACGGGCTCGCGCTGCACCGGCCGCTGTCTCGCGAAACTCAGCAAATCCTGCACAATATCCTTTGTTCGCTGCGTTTCTTGCAAAATTATCTGCAAATCCTCACGCGCCGAAAGCGGCACATCCGGATTTTCCAGCAACAGGTCCGTAAATCCCAGAATCGCAGCCAGGGGATTGTTCACTTCGTGCGCCACGCCGGAAACTAATCGTCCAATCGTCGCCATTCGCTCCGAATGCGCCAACTTCGCCTGCAGCAGCACGGCATCCGTAATGTCCGTCATCACCACGACCAGGTTGTTCACCGCACTCTGCTCATCGCGCATCGGGCTGAGACTGATGGAAAAGTGCCCCATCGTTTCATCGCTTCGCCTGACCTGCAATTCGAGGTTCTCCACTTGTTGTCCGTTCGCCGTGGTCTCCAGGGCCGCCTCGAAATCCTTCCGGTGAGAAGGTTCCACCCAATCGACAAGCCGGTGCCCGATCAATTCATCTTCCCGGTAGCCCGCTTCGTAACACCGCCGGTTGGCGTAGCTAATCAGGCCCGCCGTATCCAGCACCAGAATCATGCTTTGCGTGGTATTCAATATCTTCTGGTTGAAGTCGCGTTCCCGCTGTAACTGCGATTGAAACGACTTTTGCTCCGTCACATCGAGCATCAACCCGCGAATCTGCGCGATGCGCCCCTGTGCGTCTCGAACAGCCGTAATGTTTTGGAGCGTATGCAGCAGCGCCCCATCCTTACGCCTGAGCGTCTCCTCATAGTTTCGCAACACGCCACGCTCTGCCAACGCCTGGAAAAACCGTTCGCGCGCCGCCGGTGCAGGATAAAGGTGCGGGCTTACATCCGACTGCAGCATCTCCTCGCGCGAACTATAACCCAGCATCCGCACCATGGCGTCGTTCACATCCAGAAATCGCCCGTCAGGTGTCGCGAAAAAAAGTCCTTCCTGAATGCTGTCGAAGAGCTCACGGTACCGCCGTTCCGCTTCCCTCCGGTCCGTAATGTCCTTTAAAACGTGGATCGTTCGCGTGTCGTCTTCCACCACACCCGGGGCTCTCGAGGTCGACACCAGAAAGATGCGCTCCGCCGACGCCGCCACATACTCCTCGCGTGGCCGCTGCGTATCGCGGCAAAAGGGGCAGGGAAGATCGCTTCCGGTTTCCGCGATTTGCCGCAGCCCGCTCATCGCCTCGCCAACCAGAGCAACAGGTGGCACACCGAGATGCGACGCCAGCGAGCGGTTCGTCCGCAGGATTTTCCACGCGCGGTCGTGCACCACGATGTAGTCGCTGATCGCGTCAATATCTTCAACCCACTGCCGCTTCGACTTTTCCAGCTGCGAAAAGCGCCTGAAATTTTCCAGCGACAACGCCGCGTGGCTAGCCAAAGCATGCAGCAGTTTTTTCTCTTTGGCGCCCAGACTCTTTCGCGGCCGCAAGAGGCACAACATCCCCAGCCGTTCTCCATCGCTTGCGCTCACTGGCACGAAGACCGCGCTCATTGCCGTTGCGCTGCCGTCCGTCGGCCCAGCCTCGCCAGCCGGCAGTGCCCGGACCACCGCGGCGACTCGACGTTCGCGGGCGGAGGAAACGATCCAGCTCTTGAGCGCGATACTCACAGCCTTCTCATTCTCCCCCGAGGAGTACAGGTCAGTTTCTCGTCCGCGAAGCACCGCGATCCCGCCCCAAGCCGCGTTCAACATCCGCGCCGCCCGCCCAGCAAACCGCTCCAGAAATTCCGGAAGCCGGCGCGACTGTGCGGCATCCACAGCCAACTCCATCAATTCTTCAGCTTGTTCGGAAGAGGGAGGCATGGAGGCAACCCTATTTGACCGAGGGGCTAAATGCCGAAGCAGCTTAGGTTTCATTTCTCGCATCAGGGGTTGGGGGTGGACGCGTGTCTCAATTTGAGTTCTGCCGGTCACTACCACCCTAGCGACTCATCTCATTCTGAGTCAATCGCCGTTCTCAACAGCGTTGCCGAATCGTCCACTCTCGCTCGGCCTTGCTTATCATCATCGTCTCAGCATGAGACCTTCGCACGAGGAGATCATGCTCGCTGAGACAACCTGCCTGTTCTGCGGCCTCTCTCCAGTTCCCCCAAAAGATCCACTAGTTCCTCATTCTAAGCCACTTGCCTCTATCCAAACTCCGCGGCTCTCCGCGCCGCGCGCAATTCCCGCCGTGGCACCCGACGTGCCTTCTCTACCGCGGGGTTTCCCCATACTTAGGAGGGGTGGTGTCGATGAGATCCGAATGGAAAACGTTTGTGCGAGGAGCCGCCACGGCTGCAATCGCTCTCTGTCTGGGAACCGGTAGCTTTGGGCAGGCCGCCTCTACTGATGAGGGCAAGCGCAAGGTCAAGTCCAAGGTCTCTCCGGCCTATCCGGAGTTGGCCAAGCGCATGAGCGTCTCCGGCAAGGTGAAAATCGAGGTCGTGATCACGCCGGACGGCCGCGTCAAGAGCACTCGCGTGATTGGCGGGCATCCGCTTCTGGTTCAGGCCTGCCAGGATGCGGTGAAGGAATGGAAATTTGCGACGGCGCCAGAAGAAACCACGCAGATCGTCGAATTTGAGTTTAGCGCCGCGGGGAACTAGGGCATCGCAGAAAACGGCAGAAGCGGTTTACACCAAGCCGCGTCGCCGGGGGAGTGGAGGCATTTTGCAATGACGATCGGGAAAAGGCTTTACTTAGGTTTTGGCGTGATTCTGAGCATTTTGGGGCTGCTGTTCATCGTCAACATCGTCGCTGGCTTTAGGGAGCAGTCTGCCCGCAAAGACGCCAAGGCCGCGCTTGATAACAAAGACACCATCGCGTTAGTGCGCTACCAGATCATGTTGAACCGCCACAACATGGACAATTTTCTCTTGAGCGGCGATCCCCGCGACGAAGAAAAGGTCAATAAGGGCTTTGGTGACATCAATGACCTCATTAAGCGTGGCGAAGCGCAGACCAGCAGCGACAGCGTTAAAACCGCTCTGATTCAAGTCGAAAGCACCGAAGCAAACTGGGCCGACAATTTTGCCAAGCCGCTGCTTGCCAAGCGTCACCAGGTCGATTCCGGTGACGCTACCGTGTCCGACCTACAAATCTTCTATTTGCAGAAAGATCCGGCATCCTGGCTGACAAAGTCCTCGGCTGTCCTCGATCAAACTAACTCGGACATCACTAAGTCGTCGGACGAATCCTCGAAGTCGGCCGAACGTGCCAGTTTTATTAGCTTCGGCTTTACTACCTTAGGCACTCTCGCCGCCTGCATCTGCGGCATCTTCGCGGCCATCAAGACCGCCAAGTCCATCAGCGAGCCGCTCACTCACCTCATCACCGTGGCTCGCGAAATTGGCGATTCCGGCGACCTGGATCAAAACATTGATATTCATCGCAACGACGAAATAGGTGCTCTCGCGACGACCTTCAACAATATGGTCGCCTACTTGAAAGAAATGGCCAACGTCTCCATGTCGGTCGCCGAAGGCGACCTCACCGTCGAAGTCGTGCCCCGCTCCAAGCGCGACACCCTCGGTAATGCTTTCCTACGTATGTCTCACGGTCTCCAGGAATTAGTACGCACGACTCGCGACTCCGCCGGCCAGGTTTCCGCTGGCTCGAATCAGGTGGCTGGCGCGGCCGACGAATCGGCCAAGGTAAGCGTCCAAGCTTCCTCCGCCATTGAAGAAGTTACCAGCACGATGCACGAAATGAGCATCAACGTGCAAAACGTGGTGAAGAACACGCAGGTTCAGGCTTCCAGCGTCGCGGAAACCTCCGCTTCCATCGATCAGATGGTCACTTCCATCCAACGCGTCGCGGACACCGCAAAAGTCCTTCTCGACATCGCCAATCGATCCCGCGAAGAGGTGGTCACCGGCATCCAGACGATGGAAAAAGCCACGGATGGCCTCAACCGGACAAACAAAGCCATTCAATCCTCCGCGGAAATCATCAACATTCTCGGCCATCGCGCCGATGACATCGGCAAAATCATCGAAGTCATCGACGACCTTGCGGAGCAAACCAACCTTCTCGCGTTGAACGCCGCGATCGAAGCGGCCCGCGCAGGCGAGCACGGACTAGGTTTTGCCGTCGTCGCGGACGAAGTTCGCAAACTCGCTGAAAAATCCACACAGTCCACCAAGGAAATCGCCGACCTCATTCAAAGCATCCAGCGCGAAGCGCGCCAGGCCGTCGAAAACATGGAGCGCAGCACGCGCATCGTGGAAGAAGGTCTCAGCCTCGGCAACGAACTTGGCACCGCTCTCCACAAAATTTCAAACGTGGTCACCGAAGTTTACAAGTTCTCCCAAGAAATCGGCGCAGCCACCAACGAACAGTCTGTCGGTTCCTCGCAAATCGCTAAGGCCACCAGCCGCCTCACCGAAATTACGCAAGAAATCAACTCGGCCGTCGAAGAGCAAGCTTCCGGAGCCCAAGCCGTGGTTCGCGCCATGGACAAAATGCGTGAGCTCGTGCAGCAGTCTGCCTCCAGCTCCACCGAGCTCTCCGCCGCCGCCGAGCAGATGCTCAAACTCTCCCGCAATTTGCTCGACAGCATGGATCGTTTTGTCTTGGACCGCTCCGCCCAAGACCGCGGCCGCTACGTTGAACCGGGCGGTCCCCGCCGCACTCACAAAAGTTCCGGCCAAGAACGCGAGCTCGAATACGCCGAGCTTGCTCGTTCCTGAGGAGCGGAGATCGCTTGATGGAAAAAGACTTACAAATCGTCGGTTTCCGCATCGGAAATGAAACGTACGGCGTGCGTATCGGCGCGGTGCGTGAGATTGTCCGCGTCCCGGAAATCACGGCGGTCCCGAGCGCGCCCGATAGCGTCGAGGGCGTAATCAATTTGCGCGGAAAAATAATCCCCGTTATGGATCTGCGCAAACGCTTCGGCCTCACGGAGATTACCTCGGACAAGAAAAATCGCATTCTGGTGGTGGAGCTTGACAACAAATTGCTCGGCCTCATTGTCAACTCCGCCTCCGAAGTCTTGAAGATTCCACCATCCGAAATTGAAGCCCCCGGCTCCGTCTTTGCCGATGGCGAGTCCGGATACGTCACTGGTGTTGGCAAACTCAAAGGCCGCCTGATCATCTTGCTGGATATTTCCAAGCTTCTGCATCGGCCGGAGCTCAAACGACTCGAGGAGGCCGCGGAAACCGTCGCCACTGCAAAGTAAAGCCGCCCCGATCGCATCGGGGCAGCCGAACTGCCGGATCGCCGCTCATTTCATGGGAACGCTAACCGCTCAGATCCAACTCACGGAAGCTGAACTGAAGCTTTTACAGACGCTGGTCTATCAGGAATGCGGCATGTTTTTCGACGAGCGCCGTTCGCACTTCCTGAAGGACCGCCTCCAGCGTCGGCTCAAAGTTTGCCAGCTCGATTCTTTCTACAGTTACTACCGTTTGCTCACCAGCCGCGAAGGCCGCGCCGAGCTCGCTCTACTCCTCGAAAACCTCACCGTCAATGAAACGAGTTTCTTCCGAAATAAACCGCAACTCGATCTCTTGCAGAAACGCGTTTTGGAAGATTTGCTGCGCAAGAAGCAGGAACGCCGAGACTGGAATCTTCGTGTATGGAGCGCCGGCTGCTCCAGTGGCCAGGAACCGTACTCCGTCGCCATTTTGATCTGCGACGCTCTCGCTTACTACTACTTGCGCAATCCGCTCCCGTTCGAAATGCCGTCTCCCAAGCCGCTGATTCCTCCGCCCTGGAAGTTGGAAATCGTGGCTTCGGACATCAGCTACGCCAGCCTCCGCGTCGGCCAGGAAGGTGTCTACACCGAACAACAAATGGAACCGGTGGACTACACCTGCCGGCTGCGTTATTTTGAAAAATCCGGCGCCAAATACGCCATCAAACCCCTGCTAAAGCAACTCGTGCAGTTCGACTTTCACAATCTCAAAACTGAATTCCTTCCGCGCCGCAACGACATTATTCTCTGCCGCAACGTCATGATCTATTTCGACGAAGCGGAACAAAAGCGCTTGATTGAAAAGTTTTGGCATTGCTTGAATCCCGGCGGCTATCTTTTTGTGGGCCATGCGGAAAGTCTCTTCGGCTTGACGCAAAAATTCCGCATGGTGCATGAAAACAACGGAACTGCCTATCAACGCGTGGAGGCGAATTCTTGAGCAAGTCTCCCGAAGATCGCAATCCCGAGCTGCGCGCTATCTTTTTCGAGAGCGCGAATGAGCTGCTGCAATCGCTCAACGAAGCAGGGCTCGAGCTTGAGGCGCGTCCAGCGGACGAAGAGGTCATTCGTCGTGTCCGCCGCGCTGTGCATACGCTAAAGGGTGACTCTGCTGCCTGTGGCTTTCACAAGTTAAGCGAGCTTGCTCACGAACTCGAAGATATCCTCACGCCACAAGTCGCCCAGAAACACGGCTCCAGATTCGCCGAGATCGTCCTCGCCGCGGCCGATTCCTTCGAGGCCATGCTTGCTGCCTATCAGCGCAACAAGAAGCTTCCGTCCCTGGAAAAGCTCCACGGCCTGATTCGCAGTCTCCTGGTTGATTCAACCCCGGTTGTCGAAACTCCGCAAGCCCCAGCGGCTGTGCCAGCGACTTTCGCGTGGACCGAATACGAACAGCTCATGATCTCTGAGGCTGCGCACCGCGGAGAAACTGTTTATAACGTGGCGCTCCGCATCGATCCGGACAGCCTTATGCGCGCCGCCGCATTTCAACTCATTCGAAACGTCCTCCACAGCTGTGGCACACTGATTGCCCTCCGCCCGGAGGACAATCTGGCCGCCGCCAACGTCGAAATCGTCGAAGCAGCGCTCGCAAGCTTGCAGCCCCGGGAGGCCATTAAACAACGTTGCCGCATTCCAAGCATCGTTTCGGACGTTCGCGTCGAGCGCGCCACAAACGCCGAAACACCCGATCACGAACTTCTCGGTGATCTTCTGGACGCCCAGGCGGCACAGGTTGTCGCCAATACCGCCGAGCATCGCGAGGTCGGCGATGTCGCCAAATCCGGCCAAGCGGCTTCCCCGGTTGCCACCGTTGCCGAAAGCACTCTTCGCGTCGAAGCCAATCGCATTGACGCGGTCATGAATCTCGTCGGCGAGCTAATCATCGGCAAGTCTATGCTCCACCGCGCGCTTACAGAGTTTGACCAGCGCCATGCCCGCGACCCGATTCGCGCAAAGTTAGCCGAAGCGCTCGGATTTCAATCCCGCGTTCTCGACGAACTTCACAAATGTGTCCTTAAAATTCGCATGGTGCCCGTGGAGCAGCTCTTTCGCCGCTTTCCGCGCGTCGTCCGCGACGTTGCCAAGCAATGCGGCAAGGATGTGGCGCTGGACATCTCCGGCCAGAACACCGATCTCGACAAAACCATTCTCGACTCTCTCGGTGAGCCTTTGATGCACCTCGTCCGTAACGCTGTGGACCACGGCATCGAGCCTGCCGACGAACGACTCACCGCGGGAAAGCCCGCGCGCGGCACGGTCTATCTCAACGCCTATCATCAAGGCACTCAGGTCGTCATCGAAGTGCGCGATGATGGCCGAGGCATCGATTCTGACCATGTCCGCCAGCAAGCCGTCGAGCAGGGAATTATCAAGGCCGAAGAAGGTGCGCGCCTCACCGAACAGGAAGCGCTCAACCTTATTTTTGAATCAGGTTTCAGCACCGCCGCGGAAGTCACCGAAGTTTCCGGCCGTGGCGTAGGCATGGATGTTGTGCGCAGCGTCTTGGACAAGCTAAAAGGCACAGTCCAGATCTCTACGCAAAAAACGCGCGGCACCACCTTTCAGCTCCGTGCCCCGCTGACCCTCGCGAGCATTCAGACGCTGCTCTTCCGCGTCGGTGGCCGTCTTTTTGCCGTTCCACTCTCGTCCGTCGTTGAGATCTCGCGAATCAACGAACAGGAAATTCATCGCATCGATCAGCGCGAAGTGCTACAGCTTCGCGACCAAATTCTCACGCTTGTTCGTCTCGAGCACCTCAGCCGGCTTCGCTCGATCGACACCGAGCCCGCGAAAAAGAAACACTTTGTCATTGTCATCGGGACCGCCGAAAAGCGCTTCGGCCTTGTGGTCGACAGCATGGTCGGAGAAGAAGAGCTGGTTATTAAGGCTCTGCCGACCGACATTGTCACGAGCGATCTCGTCAGCGGCGCCTCCATTCTTGGCGATGGCACCGTGGTCCTTATACTAAACGTGCCCGCCGTTCTCTCGCGCCTTTCTCGCGCTGTTCCCCTCGGGGCAATCGCATGAGCGCCCGCATCCGTGTTCTCGTCGTCGACGATTCCGCTCTCATGCGGAAACTTATTCCCGCGGTTCTCGCCCGAGACCCTTCCATCGAGGTCGTCGGCACAGCCATGGACGGCGCTTTCGCTCTGAAGAAAATTGAAGAGTTGCATCCCGATGTCGTCACTCTCGATCTCGAAATGCCCCGCATGGACGGCATGGAAACTCTCCGCCTCATCATGCGCCGCGCTCCCATGCCCGTTGTGCTATTCAGCACCCATTCGAAAGAAGGCGCCTACGCCACTCTCAAAGCGCTAGCTCTCGGCGCCATCGACTTTGTCCAGAAGCCCCAGGATGCCGCCGCGGGGCATCTCGACTCCATAGCCGGTCAGCTCATCGAAAAAATCAAAGTCGCCAAGCGCGCCGCAGGCCGCAAGTTGCCCGCCGCCGTTGTTTCCGATGATCCTCCTCAGCGCAAGAAGAAGACCGCCCATGCCGCGCTTCCCCCGAATCGCATCATCGCCATCGGCATTTCCACCGGTGGCCCGAACGCTCTCCAATACGTTCTTTCGCAGATACCCGCGGAGTTTGCGGCAAGCATCGTCATCGTTCAGCACATGCCGGAAGGCTTTACGGAAATGTTCGCGAAGCGCCTCGATGAATGCTGCGCTCTGGATGTTCAGGAAGCGCGCTCTGGCGATCTCCTCGTTGCCGGGCGCGTCCTCATCTGCCCGGGCAATCGTCACATCATGGTTCGCCGCATGCCTCGCGGCGACATGGCCGTTCTATCCGACGGCTCACCAGTCAATGGGCACCGCCCATCGGTCGACGTTCTGTTTCATTCCGTCGCCCAACAATTTGGCCTCACCGCGGTCGGCCTCTTGATGACCGGCATGGGCGAAGACGGCGCCGAAGGACTCGGGGCGCTCAAAGCTGCCGGAGGCGTGACTCTAGCGCAAAGCGAAGAAACCTGCGTAGTGAGCGGCATGCCTCGCGCCGCCATCTCCAAGGGCTACGCCGACAAAGTGATTCCGCTGGAAGGGATTGCCGCGTTCCTGATGCAAAACTACGGCGGCGATCGCTCCAGTTCAGAAAAATTCGACAAGTTCGACAAGAACGATAAGAACGATAAGAACGAGAAACCGGAAAGGACACCCGTTTCTTCCCATCGCACATAACATTCGTGCCGGGAGAAGGAGAAGGCCATGCAACAATTCGCCGCTCTGTTAAGGAAAGACAATCAACCCGTTCGCTACCTGGTGGTCGACGACTCCGTCTTCGCTCGCAAGAACATCATCAAGATGATTGAGATGTTCGGCGGCGAAGTCGCGGGAGAAGCCGGCGATGGCCTGACCGCCATCGCGGAGTTCAATCGCACCAAGCCTGACATTGTGCTCATGGACATCACCATGCCGCAGATGGAAGGCATCGAGGCCGTCGAGCGCATCGTTCGCCAGCATGCGGACGCGCGCATCGTCATGGTCTCTTCGGTGGGCTACCAGGAAAACATCCTGGCCGCCCTCCAGAAGGGCGCCAAACACTTCGTGCAAAAACCCGTCAAGCCCGAAGTCCTTTACGAAATTCTCCGTTACGTTCTCAGTGACGATCCCAACGCCGCTGGCGCGCCCGTCGCCTTCGCAGGAGAGAGCCGCGCATGAGAATGGAACTCATTCAGCCGTTTATTAACGCTGCCGACGCGGTCTTCGCCGAATCGCTACAGGCGCCGACCAAAATCCTCGACCTCTCCATGGACGAGGAAACCTATCGCCGCAAAGGTGTGGCCGCCTTGATCGCGATCAAAGGCGACATCGAAGGCCGCGTCATTCTTGATCTTTCACCGGAAGTCGCCATGAAAGTTGCCAGCCATCTCGCTGGCGAGACAGTTCCCAGCAGCGATCAAGTCGTCCGCGAAACCGTCTGCGAACTGGCTAACATGGTCATCGGAAATTCCGTCACACTTCTCAACGATCAGGGTTTCCGCTTCAAAGTTTTCCCACCCGAAATTCACATGAACGAGGAAGGCCTGGCGGGCAGCGTCGATACGGAAGCCATGGTGATAGGCATTGAAACCCCCTGTGGTCAAGCGTATCTCAACATCTCCATGCACTATCTCCATCGCCGCCGCCACGAACGCGACATCGCCTCTGTCATGGACTGATTGTCTGGAATTCTTCTAACTGTTTTTTTACTGGTGCGAATTACTTTAATCCGCGGAATCACTTGGCGGACGAATGTAAGCCGCTCCATGCCGGTACAAGCCCGCAGCCGGAATCGCCTGTGAAAACACAATCCGTATGGGCACAAAAATCGCTCCGCTCCCTGGCGTAAACGGCACCGCTACCTCTACCCGCGATCCCTGTGGATACTCGTTCCGGCTTCGAAAACTCAGTCCACCCTTCGACAAGTCTTCGCAAACAGCCACTTCCTCCTGAAATCCCCGCCTGCGTATACACGCCAAAACTCGCGCCTTCACTCGCGTCCGATTCCGCCGTGGAATCACTCGCTCTTCCACCGTCAAAGGATGCGCCGCTCCCTTTTCCTGCGATTTGATTTCCGACTGCGCTTCAATCCAGATCGAAGGCGTATCGCAATGCTTGCACAGTCGCGCCACGCATTTCCGCACTTCAAACGATTTCAGCTCCATCTCATTCAAGTACACTACTTCGCGTCGCTGGCAAAATCCGCATTCCATCAACAGTCTTGCCAGCGCCTCATCCGCTTTGTATGGAGCGGGGAATTCGATGTCCCAGAAATCCGCCCTCGGCTCCGTGATCTGAATCGCGTACAAAAATCCATCCGGCTCCTGATCGATCTCCGCCATTACGCGCGCCCGCGTGGTCTTGACCACATCGCCTTCCATCCGCCGCAGCGTAATCTCTTGTCCCGCCGTCAGTTTTTCGTCCAGGCGCAGCACTCCGCCATTTCGGCTGACCAGCAGCGTCTCCGCGATGTGCTTTACGGCCGCTCCGTCGCTCGTTGTCCACGATGCTTCCACGGGCATCCGGAAGCTGACGCGATCGCTCTGCCGCAGTCCGTCGCCTCTTATCGTATCGTTTAACATAAGGGATTTCTGCCATCCCAGATTAGCACCCTCATCTGTGCCTCATGCCTTCTGATCACTTCCCTTTGTCGTACCAACTAATATCTTGTGCTACTCCCGCTCCTGCCCCGCAAAGTGACTCACCCTGTTACCTTTTCGCCCTACTTTCCCTCACAATTCCCCTATTTTTTGACTACTCTGGCACCCTTGTGAGTGGGGGGAACGCTCTCCGCAACATCCTGACTCACTCTTCCGCGTCCTGAGTCACAATGGGCAACCTAATTTTCATGGACGACCGAACGACCGAAGGCGTGTCGCAAAAAGTAAGTCTGCGCGACCGCCGCTATGCCATCCGCTATCCCTTCGCCGCCGACGCGGAAGTCCTCGATCTTGAATCCGGCCAGCGTTCCGACGGCATCACCTCGGACCTGTCCCTTGGCGGCTGTTTCGTTTGCACCAGCAAGCCCCTTTCCGTCAAGTCCCGCACCCGGGTCACTCTCAAGCGCAAAGGGGAGAGCGTCGAAGCTCTTGCCATGGTCCGCATCGTCAAACCCAGAATCGGCATGGGCCTCGAATTCCTCGACATCGAATCCACTTCCAACTCTATCCTCGCTCGCTGGCTCGAACAACTCCGCCGCGAACGCTGAAAAAGAGTCACTCCGCAGGTTTGCCGCGCAACTGCAAACAAAAGGCTCATGCATGACGCAGTCCGTAAGAGTAGCAACTGATGGACTTAAAGTTGCTTTGTTTTCAGCGATTTGCCGATGGCTTGTAAGAGTGGCAGGGAAGGACTTAGAGTCGACGCGCAATTAGTGACAAGTTGTAAAACTTTGGGGTCCTTAGAGGGGGCCCCCCTCCCGGTTTCTTGTAAGTGTTGATTCTGGGGAAGTTGAAGTCGAGTGGAATCAAAAGTTGTGGAAGTGTTGATTCTGAACGCGTTAGGAGAGATCGTCTATTATCAAGTGGTAACCAAGGTGGGACTGAGGATCTTGCGGTAGTTTGAAGGACGGCGCGGCGGAGGCGCATGACTTGTCAGGAGCGCGGACAAAGTCCGTGCCCCAAGTGACAGTACCAGTATAACATACTGGTACTAGTTGTCAAGTGTAAAGTGGAAGTCGTTTGATTCGTGCGGGTTGACGGAAGGTGCGAGGGCTGGCATTGGCCGTTCCGAGGAAAAAGCAAACCCCGGACCCTTGAAAACCAGAAGGGATCCGGTACCCGCACTAGCCTTCAACCGCTTACCGTTAGAAAAAGTTCCGTCTGTTCCCGGTTCCCCCGGTTCCTTGTCCCCGGTTCCTGTCCCCGGTTCCTACAGTAATATATAAGGGAATGGCGCATCCGGGAACGGGGCGCAGGAACGTGTGAAGAAATCGATCCCGGGAATTTTTCCCACGTACTGCGTTGCGCGGTCGATCAGATAGACTTCGACAATCGAGTCGACAGGCAGATCGACGGTGCAGGCACAGAGGAAGCCACTGAGACTTACGCTGCAGGTTGGAAGGGCTGCGGCACCCTGGTCCATCGCGGACGAAGGTCCCGGTTTGGAACAGGTTTTAAGGGGTGGTCCCTTTCAGGACGAGCTAGTCCCAGAGATGAAACTATTGATTTTGTTCGAGGTCGCGTTTTCTTCCGTAGCGGAAGGCTAACCCGATACCGAGAGTCATGAAGCCGAGGGGAGGGATAAGGAGGACGACAACGCCTTTGGTGATGGCGCGTTGACCAGCCGCAGAGGTTGCTTTGGCGGTGCTGTAGCACATCGAGCAGGCCTGGCTAAAAGCTGGCGCTGCCGACAGGAGAAGAGTGGCGGCGAGTACGGCGGCAAGCAGGGTGGCGCGAAGTTTCATTTTGGTCCCAGCGCGAGAATGCGGAAAGCGTCTGGGAAGAAGATCATCATCAGGGCCAAGCATACCACCAAGGAGGCCATGGTGAGCCACTTCATGCGAGAGACTTCGAATTTCATGTGCATGAAATAGCCAATGATGAGCGCAGCTTTAATGAGTGAGAGGCCCATCAAAATGGAGAGCATGCGGATGGGCTGCATGTTTTGGTAGGTAAGGTAGACCTCGATGGCGGTCATGACCAAAAGAGCGCCCCAAATCCAGAAGAATTGGGCTTTTCCGTGATGGCGCTGTTCTTGGGCGACCCGCGTGGCGATAGCGATTTGATCGGGTTCCATGATCGAGTGCTCCTAGAGAATTTTGGCGGACATTAAATAAACCAGCGGGAAGATGAACATCCAGACCAGGTCGACGAAGTGCCAGTAGAGGCCGGCGACTTCGACGTCGGAAGAGTCGTAAACTTTGGGCTTGAGCCACAGGATAATCGAGCAAACGATCGCGGCCAGGAGGAGAACGTGGGCACCGTAGTGGAAGGGGCTGTAGGCGGGTGTGCCGAGCCAGGCGACTAGCCAAAGGACTAGAAGGATGGGGATGAAATAGCGCCGGAGGGCTACGATGCCCAGGTAAACGACGCCCAGGGTCACGTGGAGCATGTGCATTCCCGTGAGGCCAAAAAAAGTGGCGGCAAACTGCGGAACAGTTTGTGAAACGTTTACAAATTCTGTAGCCGCCTCCTGCCCGGGTGGTTTGGGAAAGACCGGGAGGGTTAAGCCTTCGGCGATGAGCTTGCCCCACTCGCGGCCATGGAGAAGAACGAAACCCATGCCGCAAGCCATGGTGGCGAGTAGCCAAAGGCGCTGCGATTTGGCGTTGCCTTCGGCAGAGGCGCGGACGGCCAGGACCATGGTGAGGGAACTGGTGAGCAGGAACGCGGTCATGATGGTGGCGTTTACGATGCTTTGGGAGTGGAAGGGCGTGGGCCAGTTGGGTGTGGAGATGCGGCCGTAGCTGTAGGCGTAAAGCAGGGCGCCAAAGGTCAGCGAGTCGGACATGAGGAACAACCACATGCCGATTTTTTTGGAGTAGGTGCCAAAGAGCGACGGTTCGTAGACGGCTGGCATTTCGTGCGGTAGCGTCGCTTCAGACATGCGCTTGGCCTCCTTGAAACGGGCAGCCGATGCTGGGCCGCCCTGGACGTCCGGTTAGTGTGCGAACTCCAGCAAACACAAAATATATACCCACAAAAAAGTCATGAAATGCCAGTACCAGGCGGTTGCGTCAACGACAACGCCTTGCGAGACCGCAGATTTTCGCAAGAGGGAAGCGGCGCCTGTGGCGAGAAGAGCGATGATTCCGCCGAACAGGTGGATGCCGTGCATGCCGGTCAACAGATAGAAGAAAGAGCTGCTCGGGCTGGTGCCGACGTAGAAGCCGCTTGCGGCCAGTTCGCGCCAGACGAGCCATTGTCCGGCCAGGAAGCTGACGCCGAGAATAGCTGTTAGCGCGAGCCAAGGCATTCCATCTGTTTCGGTGCGTGTTGCGGCGTGGGATTCTTTTCCATTGGCGAAGGCTGTGCGGATGGTTTGGCGACGGGCTAGCTCCATCGTCAGAGTGCTGACTAGCAAGATCAGAGTATTCACCAGCAGAAAGTTCGGTAGTTGTAACGGGAGCCAATCGCGAACGAGCGTGCCAGTGCGCGGATCGAGAGTGGGAAGGCCCTGGCGGACGACGTAGGCGCTGGAATAAGAGACGAAAATCATGACGACGGCGGTTAACGCGACGATGATTCCGAGGCGGGCGCGGCGCAGACGCACAACAAAATCCAGCGCATTTTGATCCGGGCGGCCGCTGCCTGCCAAGAGGACTTGAGAGGTGTCGACAGACGCGGTTGTGGTGATGCTAGCCATTGGTTACTTAATGCGCCGTTACGGTTGATGGATCGGTTTGCATTATGTAATCGCGCGGTGCGCCTGGGACGCTGTATTCGTAGGGTCCGTTGTAAACCACGGGAATGTGACCGCCGAAATTGTCGTGCGGAGGCGGAGTTGCTGTTGTCCACTCGAGAGTGGTGGCTTCCCACGGATTGTCGCTGGCTTTTTTGCCGAACTTCATGCTCCAGAAGAGATTGAATAGGAAGATGAATTGGCCGGCGATAGTAATGAAGGCGGCGTAACTCATGAAAATCTGCACGGGAACCAATCCGTGCAGGTAATTCAATTCGGTGAGCTGGGAGTAGCGGCGCAAGTGTCCGGCCATGCCGAGGTAGTGCATGGGCATGAAAATAGCGTAGGTGCCGATCAAGGTGATGAAGAAATGCCAGCGCGCCATGCCCTCGCTCATCATGCGGCCGAACATTTTGGGGAACCAGTAGTAGGTCGCAGCGAAAATTCCAAAAATGGACGCGACACCCATAATCAGATGGAAATGGCCAACCACGAAATAGGTGTCGTGCAGCTGAATATCCAGCACGGGCTGCGCGAGGAAGGGACCGCTGATTCCGCCGGAGATGAAGAGCGAAACGAACCCGAGGGCGAACAACATGGGTGAAGTGAAACGAATGTGCCCACGCCAAATCGTGCCGAGCCAGTTAAAAGTTTTGATGGCGGAGGGAACACCGATGACCATAGTCATCACGGAAAACGCGAAGGCGGTGTAGGGGCTCATGCCGCTCATGAACATGTGATGTCCCCAGACCATGAAGCCGAGGAAGCCAATGGACAACATGGCGTAGACCATGGCTTTGTAGCCAAAAATTGGTTTGCGCGAGAAGACAGAGAGCAGTTGGGAGCACAAACCCATGGCCGGCAAAATGGCGATATAGACCTCCGGATGGCCGAAGAACCAGAACAAGTGTTGCCACAAGAGAGGCGAGCCGCCTTTGTGTCCCGTCAGCTGACCATTGATGGTGACGAGGGGCACAAAGAAACTGGTGCCCGCGTTGCGGTCGAGCAACAGCAGGATGCCGGCGGACAAGAGAACGCCAAACGCGAGCAGACCGAGAATGGCGGTGATAAACCAAGCCCAGCAAGTGAGCGGCATGCGCATGAGGGTCATACCTCGAGCGCGCATGTCGAGAGTGGTGGTGATGAAATTCAAAGCGCTCATCAGTGCGCCGAGGCAGAAGAGAGCGATGCTGATGACCCATAAATTCGCGCCTAACCCTTCGCCTGGACCTGCGGATGGCAGAGCGCTTAGTGGTGGATAGCCGGTCCAGCCGTGGAGCGGTGCGCCTCCGACCACAAAAAAGGCAGCGATCATCACAAAAAAAGCGAGGGCGGTCACCCAGAAGGAGAGCATGTTGAGGACGGGAAAGGCCATATCTGGAGCCCCGATTTGAATGGGCAGAAAGTAATTGCCGAAGCCGCCCTGAGGGGCGGTAGTGAGGACGAAGAAGACCATGATGGTGCCGTGCATGGTTAACAAAGTCAGATAGGTTTCAGGCTTGATATCGCCCAGCAGCGGCAAGGAAGCCGCGGGCCAGATCAAGTGGATGCGCATCAGCAGAGAAAGAAACATGCCGACGAAGACGGCGGTCAGCGCGAGAAAAAAGTACTGGATGCCGATGACTTTGTGATCGAGGCTGAAAACATACTTGCGTATCCAACTTGTCGGGGCCGCGTGGGCATGGACAGCGTGGGCAGCGAAGTCGCTGGTGGCCATATTATTGTTTCTCCGCTTCGCGCGCTGCCAGCCACTTGTCGAAGTCTTGCTGGCTGACGACTCTCAGGATGCCGTGCATTTTGTAGTGGCCCAGACCACAAAGCTGGGAACAGGCGATCTCGTAGTCGCCAGTGGTGATGGGCGTAAAGTGCATGTGGATAGCCAGGCCGGGAACGGTGTCCTGCTTGAAGCGCATGGCGGGAATAAAAAAACTGTGGATCACATCTTCCGCGCGGAGAATCACGTCGATTTCGCGATTCACCGGGACGTACATCGTTCCGGCAACGACATCGTCTTTGGAGGCGGGGTCTGCGGGGTCGACGCCGAGGGCGGCTTCGCCTCCCCCGGAAGGATCCTGCAATTGAGGCTGGGTCGCGCCGAATTTGCCGTCAGGTCCTGGATAGCGGAAATACCACTGGAACTGCATTCCCGTGACTTCGACTTGCACGGCGTCGGAGACTGCGGGACGGAAACGTTCGGAAGCCCAGATCGAGCTGCTCATAAAATTCAGGCCGACGAACAAGATTAAGGTAAGCACGGTCCAGGTGATCTCGAGCTTGTTATTGCCGTGGGAGTAGTGCGCTTGCGGAGTGGTTGCACTGCGTTCGCGATATTGCCAAGCGAAAAGGCCCAGGCTAAGCTGTGCGGCGACGAACACGATGCCCATCAGAACGTACGTCGTAGCGAAATGATGATCGATGCCCGCGGCTGCGGCCGAAGCGCCGACAGGCAACCACCACGTCTTCGCGACGAAGAAGTACGCGCTGATGAAGGTGATTAGCCAGATGACAACAAGAAGAACTAGGCCCATGTACCCTGACCTCCCGGTTGAATAGTCTGCCGCTACGAACGATTCGGCCGCGCAACCTTCGGAATCTGGATCTCAAAGCCCGAAAACGGGGCGAGTCTACCACAGGTCTTTGCAAGCGCAAGCGGGTTATTACATGTCTTTATTTTTCATTGTGGTGGTTGAGCCGTGGGAACGAGGGCCGATTTTTTCTCATTCGCGCGACTTTGGCGAAATCGCTCTTGTAGAAAATTTTAGACTTGTGTTGACGAAATTTTTTAATTTGAGTAACATCCGGCCCGTTTCCTGGGGGGCCCAGTAGAATGGTAGGGACCTCGCGATGTATCGCAGCTACGCTCTTCAAATTCGTCGGGCCAGAGACGCTTCCACAGGCCACGCCTTCCTTGTGTGTTCGAACGAATGACGCGGGCTTATTGACGCGAGTTTCTCTGAGTACCAGCGCTGGTATTTTTCTTCTGCATAAGGAAGTCCGCTCTACAACAAATAAAATCAGAACTAAGAGAGAAAAAGGATATCTGCGCCTTCGGGTTGGGACGGAAGGCTTGCGGGCTCATCTTCAGGGGAGGGAAGCAGTGGCATCGTTCGCAGCCGCTGCGTAAGTCGACCACAGGGTATCCAGGAGGTAGTGCATGGCGGCCCCGGAATCAAATACGGCTAATCCGAAACCGGATGCAGCGAAGACGCCTGCTGCTGGCGGCGGCGAGGCTGCAAAGTTTGTGGGCACGCCCGCGGTCGGTACCTCTAAAGCTGCACCCGCTGCCGGCTTGCCAACGGTTGGGCCGGCGGCGAGCAGAATGAACCAGAGTCGGCGAAATTTAGTTTGGTGCGCTGTGGCCGGTTTTCTCGGGGCTTGGTTTATCGCGTTTCTGCGTTTTTTTCTTCCTCGCACACTTTTTGAGCCTCCGACAGTTTTCAAAATTGGATATCCCTCGGATTATGCGTTGGGTGTCGATACGAAATGGCAGCAGAAGTACCGCATCTGGGTGGATCGTACGCCAGACCGTGTATTCGTCATTTACGCGCGCTGTACACACTTGGGTTGCACGCCAGATTGGAAAGCCAGCGAGAACAAATTCAAGTGCCCATGCCACGGCAGCGGTTACGACAGTGAAGGGATCAACTTTGAAGGGCCAGCGCCGCGTCCGATGGATCGGGCGCGTGTGGAATTGGCGCCGGATGGGCAGATCGTGGTCGATGTCTCGCAGTTATTTGAATGGCCTAAGGGACAGCCTAGCCACTTCAGCGATCCGGGTTCGTTTTTGAATGTGTAAGGCGGGGGACGCGTCTTGCGTTGAGGGACGAGCGAAGTAATGGGTAAGGAAGTAACGATTTAAGGCGACGGTTCGAGCGGGGTAGGAAACGGGAGTGCAAGAAATGCCTGATGAGAAAAACTCGAACGGCAAGAATGGCAAGTCGACCGGCCTGGTAGACACCATCAAAACGGGTGTCAAAGAGGATCTTGAATCCCTTAAGACCGATCTTCCTGCGAAAGCAAAAGAGTCTCTGGAAACTCTTAAGAATCCGACCAAAACGCAGGTCTACACCTCGATTTTCCGGCACAAGCATGACGATACGCCGCGCAATCGAGCGCTCGGGGTGCTTTCCAACGTTTTTCTGCATTTGCATCCGGCAAAGATCAACCGCGATTCGGTGCGTTATAGCTATACGTGGGGGATGGGCGGGATTACGTTTTATTTGTTTTTGGTGCTCACATTCACCGGCACCTTGCTGATGTTTTACTACCACCCGAGCAAGGTGCAGGCGTTCCGCGATGTGCTTTATCTGGAACATGACGTTCCTTTTGGAAGATTGCTGCGCAACATGCATCGGTGGGCGGCGCACCTTATGGTGATTGCCGTCGAATTGCACATGTTCCGCGTCTTTCTCACGGGCTCTTACAAGAAACCGCGGGAGTTCAACTGGAACGTCGGCGTCATTCTGTTGGTGCTGACACTTTTGCTTTCGTTCACCGGGTATTTGTTGCCGGACGATCAGCTTGGCTTCTGGGCTGTTACCGTGGGAACCAACATGGCGCGGGCTACGCCGCTGCTGGGACATGAAGGCCCGTTTAGCAACTATCTGAATATGACGCCTTACAATGACGTGCGGTTCGGATTGCTGGGCGGCTCGATTGTGGATGCCAACGCTCTGCTGCGTTCCTACATCTGGCATTGCATTGGGATTCCCATTATCGCTTCCATTTTCATGGTTCTTCATTTCTGGCGAGTGCGCAAGGACGGCGGCATTTCGGGGCCGGCACAGGTGATCCTCGACTCTGAGGTTAAGGAGGCGCGGAAATAGCCATGGATTGGAAACAAGTTTGGGAAATTATCTCCGCGCCTGACAACGTGCCGATCGTGGCCATGATTCCGCTGCTCGCTTTTTATATTTACCTCGCGTGGCGGCAGGCGAAAGCGAACGACTCGCTGATCGCGCAGTTGGAAGCCGATCCGGCGCTGGCCAAGACGCATCATCGGAAGGCGTGGCCGTTCAAGCCGGGATGGCAGAAGGAAGTACACGTTTGGCCGTTTCTGCTGCGGGTGGAGTTTCTGGCTGCGATTATCGTGACCATCATTCTGATGATCTGGTCGATTACTTTGAATGCGCCGCTAGAAGAACCGGCAAACCCTAATCTGACGATGAATCCGGCAAAGGCGCCATGGTATTTCCTCGGGTTGCAGGAAATGCTGGTTTATTTCGATCCGTGGATTGCCGGGGTGGTGATGCCTACGCTCATCATCTTTGGATTGATGGTGATTCCTTATATAGATACGAACCCGCTGGGCGCGGGCTATTACACTTGGAAGCAGCGCAAGTTTGCTATTGGCACATTTCTTTTTGGCTTCATTGTGTTGTGGGTTTCGATGATCACCATCGGGACGTTTATTCGAGGGCCTGGATGGCAGTGGTTCTGGCCCGGACAGACCTGGGATCACAACCGTCTCATTTATGAAGTAAACCGCGATTTGCCCGATCTATTCGGGATTACCTCGAATTGGGCGAAGGGCATTTTTGGAGCTGCTGTGGTTGGCGGTTTTTTTGTGGTGGGCGGGTTAACGGTGCACGCGCTTTTCCGGCGCTACAACCCGAAGAACTATAAGCGGATGAGTTTGTTGCAATATTCGATCCTTATGGTTTTTTTCATCACCATGATTGGATTGCCCATCAAGATGCTGTTGCGGCTGGCGTTTCACATCAAGTATGTGTGGATCACGCCATGGTTCAACGTTTAGGAGGAAGTGGTGCCTGATAAGCCCATTCCCGAAGACGATCCGGTAGTGAGCAAATCGCTTGCGCCGCATTATCTGGTGGCCATGCTGGTTTTGATGGCTACATTGTTTTGGGCTTTGTGGGACGAGGATTTCGGGCAGCGTCCATGGAAAGCGTTTCAGAATGAATGGAAGAGCCGGTACTCAGCATTTTTGAAGAATGCCCATTCGCAATCGAATAGTTCAGAAAAAGAAGTAGAGAGCAGTGCTGACTACCAGAAACTTAAGCAAGATTACGAAAATGCCAGCCAGAACGCCTCCCCTCGCATCAAGGAGATCAACGAAAAGCTGCGCGACCTCGGCGCGCAAATCCTGGCTGTGCAGAATACTTTTACTGACCGCCGAGCTTACGTGAGCGCTTCAACATACGCCATCGAGACCGAGACAAGCACTTCTTCCAAGCAGAGCAAGCAAAGCGACCTCGCCAAGTACGAGAATGAAGTGACTACCGTCAATTATCCCGACGGCAGCAAAAAAACGTACGATTATCCGCATCTCGAGGAAACGTACAACGAGCTGAGAAATGAGCGGACGGCGCTGAGCGCGGAGCTTGGAGAATTGATTAAGCCGGTCAACGAGCAAAAAGCCAAGCTAGATGCTTATGTTTCCGATCACATGGTCAGCTTGACGCCTTCACAGATTACGGGCCTGGTGGACAAGACCGAGGCGTTGAGTCCGAAAATTCTGCAGATCAATGTGCCGGAAGCCAACATCGTGGACCGCTGCGAGTCGTGCCACGTGGGCATTCGAGAGCCGGTCAACCTAACCGCGGCTTCGATGTCGGTGAAGGGCAAGAAGCCGGACGAGTACGCACGGGCGTTCACCACGCATCGCGAGCCTGAACTCTTGAAGACGCATGATCCGGAGAAGTTTGGGTGCTCACCTTGTCATCAAGGGAACGGCCGGGCGACAACCAGCATCGAGAAAGCGCATGGCACTTACGAGCATTGGCTCTGGCCACTATTCCCTAAGGGAAATGTGGAAGCTGGGTGCCAGACTTGTCACGCGGCTGACATGGTGCTGGCGATGAACGATGTCGGATCAACTCTAAATGAAGGAAAAGACTTGTACCGGCAGCGCGGTTGCATGGGCTGTCATCGCTACGAGGGCTATGACAAGGAACCGGAGGATTTGCTTTCAGTTGCGCAGCAGATCAAGCAGCTCGACCAGGAAAAAACCGAAAACCTGAAGCAGGCCGGCTATTTGATGAAACAGGCGGACGCGGCCACGAGCAACGACGAAGCGAATCACATGAACGACCAGGCTGTGGCGCTGAAAGTGACCAACAGCAAGCTCGACCTTCGGCTTGTCCAGCTTGACCGCACCACGAAGAGTTTGCTGCAAGACGAGAAGAAAGTTGGGCCCAACCTTAAGGATGTACGCCTCAAGCTAAACAAGAATTGGATTCCCGTCTGGCTGAAGAAGCCGACCGATTTTCGCGCAACGACCAAGATGCCGAATTTTCGGTTGAGTGACGAACAAATCAAATCCATCTCGGCGTATCTGTGGCAATCGGGCCTGACCGATTCGTTGCCCAAACACAAACCGGGCAGCGCTGCGCATGGGAAAGAATTGTTTGAGACGCGCGGATGCCTGGCGTGCCACTCCATTCGCGAGGGCGATCAGATGGAAGGCGGAAGTTTTGCAGCGAATCTCACCCGGGTCGGCGAAAAGGACAATTACGACTATCTTGTGCGCTGGGTTCACAACGCGCGCGAACGCACTCGTCCCTATTGTATGTACGAGAAAAAAGATATCGGTCCGGAAGACTACGCCAAGAAGGGCTTGCCGTACGTTTTTGATTTGGAACACACGCGGTGTCCGAACGATGGGCACGAGCTGCAAGTGCAGAACATGACGGTGATGCCGAGCGTGCGCCTTTCTCCGCAAGATGCAGAAGATGTGGCGAGCTATCTGGTCACGCTAAAGAAACAGGAGCCGACCGCTTATTCAGACGCGGCCTTCATGGACGATCCCAATTTGAAGGAAGAGGGTAAGAAGTGGATTCGACACTTCGGCTGCGCGGGCTGCCACGAAATTTCAGGCATGGAAGACGAAGGTCGGATTGGGACGGAACTCACATTTGAAGGCAGCAAACCGATCGAACGGCTCGATTTTGCTTTGTTGACGGAAGTCGCGCAGCGCGGGAGCGGCGAGCCGATCGTCGATGCGGAGGATTTGGCGCGGTTGCCGGAAGGTCCTGCGAAAGGGTCTTGGTATAACCATAAAGGTTTTTTTGAACACAAACTTGCGGAACCGAATGTCTGGGACAAAGGAAAGATAAAACCTGAACTTGAAAAACTGCGAATGCCGAATTTGCACTTGACGAAAGAACAGGTTCAAGCGCTGACGACTTTCCTGATGGGCAGCGAAGAGAGTGCTCTGCCTGCCAGTTATCAGTACCGGCCGTTGGATTATCGCCGCGATATTCAGGAAGGCTGGTGGGTGGTTAAGAAATATAACTGCATGGGCTGCCACCAGCTGATTCCTGGGCAGAAGACGTCGTTGATGGCAATGGCGCGATATCAAGGACCCGACGGTCAGGAACAGTTGCCGCCGAAACTACTGACGGAGGGCGCGCGCGTCGAGCCGCAGTGGTTGCTGCACTTTTTGACGAACCCGGCGCTGAACGATAAGGACAACAACCGCAACGGCGTGCGGCCCTATCTCGCGGTACGCATGCCAACGTTTTCCTTTTCCGAGAATGAATTGGGCAAGCTGGTGCGATTTTTCCAGGCGCTGGCCCGGCAGCCGTTTCCTTACATTCCTGACCAAGCCCCAGTGCTGACGGCCAAGGAAACGGAGATGGCGAGAAGTCTTTTCAGCAGTCCTGCTGCGCCTTGCTTGAAATGTCATGCGACCGGCGATCTAGCGCACGATCGTACGGCGACGGCGCCAAACTTTTTGCAGGCCAAAGGCCGCTTGAAACCGGATTGGGTGGAGCGCTGGGTTATTGATCCGCAGGCGATTAGCCCGGGCACGTCGATGCCTTCCGGGCTTTTCAAACGAGAGAATAATCACTGGGTGTTTTCGGGGCCGACCCCGGCGTCGTTTCAGGGTTACGATAAGGATCATACGAAGCTGCTTGTGGACTACATTTTCCAACTCACCGCAGACGAACAGCGGAGAGTGAGCGCGTCGATGGGACATGCGCGGGCTGCGAACGGCGGCGCGACAGCCAGTGGAAGTCCGAGCGGTGGCGGCCGCGGCCGCGAGTAAAGCCTTTGTGAGTTTTTAAATTTGAAGCGAGGTGCGGTGACATCATGAAAACAAAAAAATGGCTGGCCATCTGTGTCTTGCCGGGATTTGTACTTCTGGCGGGATGCGGCAAGAAGGAAGCGGAGGAGCAGCCCGCGGCTCCAGCTGCATCGACACCTGGACCGGCGGCTACGCCCATCGATCCGGCGACCGCGGCTTCGGTCAGCGGAACGGTGAAGTTTGATGGACCCGCGCCGAAAGCGGCGAAGATCGACATGAGCCAGGACCCGAATTGCGCCGGTTCGAACACAGCGGAGAATGTTGTCGTTGCCGACGGCAAAGTTGCCAACGTCTTTGTTTATGTGAAGGATGGCTTGGGCAATCGGACGTTCGACGTGCCCAAAGACGCCGTGACGCTGACGCAAGTAGGCTGCAAGTACAAGCCGCATGTGCTGGGCGTGATGGCCGGGCAGACGATCAAGATTGTCAACGGGGATCCAACCACTCACAATATTCACCCGACTCCAAAGGACAATCGCGAGTGGAACGAGTCTCAGGCTCCGCAAGCTCCGGCGCTGGAAAAAGTTTTCGCGCGGGAAGAGCTTTTGCTGCCGGTGAAGTGCAACCAGCATCCGTGGATGAGAATGTTTGTGAACGTGGTGAAGAACCCCTTCTTCGCTGTTAGCGGGCCGGATGGCAAGTTTCAGATCACTGGGCTGCCGCCGGGCGATTACACGATTGCCTTCGTTCAGGAGAAACTAGGCGAGCAGGATCAGAAGGTCACCCTGGCTGCCAAAGACAGCAAGACTGTGGATGTGACTTTTAAGGCCCAGCCCTAGCGCGCCTAGAAAACGGATTGGTGACGGCCCGGAGGCTGTGGAACGGTTTGCTCGATTGCGAAAATTCGAGGAGGTGCATTGCTTCCCGTGATGCTCCTGATTTCTATCTTGCTTGCGGTAATTCCTCTCGCTGGGATTGCGTGGATTGTAATCACGAGGTCGCTCACCTCCGTTGACGGGCTGTTCATGAGCCTCATTCTCCTGACGCTTTCAGGGGTTTTCTTTTTGAATGTTTTGCTCGAGATGGATGGTCGAGGCTGGCTACCTTTCTTGCACAAGAACAAGGCGGTGCCTCCTAAAGAGCCGCCGGCTGCCAAGGTCGGCTAGCGTTTAAGAAAAAAATGGCCGCCAGTCACCTTCCTTCCGCGCTTCCCGTTGAACAGCTAGATCAGCTAGCTGGCGGCGTAGCTGCGAGCGGTGCTTCTGGGCAGCCTGCGCATGCGCGGCACCGCATGTCGACACGGAATCGGCTGCTGTTTTTTGCAACCGCGTGGTTGATTGTGCTAATGCCTTTCCTCTTTTGGTGGAACACCTGGTTCGGCCGGCACCTATCGGACAAACAGCTCAGCGAATTCCTCAACGATCAGAAACATCCAAGACATATCCAGCACGCGCTGGTGCAATTGGGCGAGCGCTTGGCGGTGCATGATGCGGGAGCGGGGCGTTGGTATCCCGATTTGGAGCGCCTTGCTTCGTATCCTGTCGAAGAAGTGCGTAACACCGATGCATGGGTGATGGGGCAGGACACGACACAGGCCGGGTTTCACGGGGCACTGCTAAAGATGCTCGAAGATCCTTCTCCTATGGTGAGAGGAAACGCTGCATTGTCGTTGGTGCGTTTTGGGGATGCGGCGGGCCGGTTGCAAATTGTAGCGTTGCTGCAGCCCGCGAGGATTTTGGCCCCTGTCGCCGGCCGTGTGATCGACACCGACCATATTGGCACGGCTATCCATCAGGGTGGCTTGATTGCAAAGATACAGAATGGGCAGCAGATTACCGAAGTGCGCTCTCCGTTCAGCGGACGGATCCGGACACTCTCTGCGGTCACGGGCGCGGAGATTCTTTCAGGCGCGGAATTGGCTACTGTGGATCCTGGCGCGGAACAAGTTTGGGAAGCATTGCGAGCTCTCTATCTGGTAGGCGAACCTGCGGACTTGCCCGCGATCCGCATCTACCGACGTGACTTGCCCGAGATTCCCGATCGCGTAAAGCAGCAGGCGGTTCTTACGGAGCAGGCGGTTAGGGCTAGGGCGGGGCGTCAGCCGTAGATTCCGGCCCGCGGCTCGATCCTAGAAGGTCATTACTCCCACTACTTTTTCGACTTCAGCAATGTCCAGCATGACGATGGCATCCCACGGACATCCATCCAGGAACGCACCATCCGGACCCTTGCTGGTGCACTTCTTGCAACCAATGCACAGAACGGAGTCCACCTGGATGCGCCCGAACGGCGGATGATCCTCGTCGGGCACCCAAAACATGCAATCTTCGACGGGGCAGTATTCGACACAGGCCGGTGAGCCTGCACAGCCGGTGCAACACTCGGTGATAACGGCAAGTTCTTTCGGTTTTTTTTTGCGCGGAGTGGTGATCCCTTTCGAGCGCGGCTCTTGCTTTAACTCGATGGGAATGATTTCCGCGGTCTTGAGTACTTCCGGCTCGGTAGGCATAAGCACCGACTCAATCTCAATGAATGTTACTGGACCGGGGCGCTCGACGCATTGCAGCCTGCGCCCGAAGGGTCATAGCGAATCACGCCCGTTAGATCGGTGCAGAACTGTCGTTGGCCCGAGCTTCCTACACTGAGTGGTGTGGCCGTGAGCGCGTAAGAGACGGACGGAGTGGCACCGTCACCTGTCCAAACGAACGAGTAGCCGCTTTTCGTACCTTGGGCAATCGTATCTTCCAGAACGCAGGCTGTGGTTGCAGTCGCTGAGCATGGATTTGCGCCGCCCATGTCCGCGAGATTCGCGGGGAATCCGACATTTACATAGGTGGAGGAATAAGTGACTGCGGAGGTGTTGATCATGCGAAGAGAGCCGACGGCCGAAGCTTCGTTGGCCTGCATCCGTGACCGCAGATAACTTGGAATGGCGATTGCGGAGATGATGAGAATAATCGCTACGACGATGAGCAACTCAATCAGCGAGAAACCCCTTTGGTCCTTCATGAGCACCCCTAGAGTTGTAGTTCAGTGCGGCCGCGCATCCGCTAACAATGTCGCCTGCATCCCCAGACGGGGCGAACTCTATCACCATAAGTCGTTTGCTTTCAAGCAATTTAGTTGTCACTGACCGCGATGCAAGCTAGTTCGGCGATCAGCGAAAGGAAAGTGGCATTTCGAGATCACCACGGAAAGTTGTACACCTTCGGTCCCGGCAAATCGCAGCTCGAACAATTGATCGTCATACCTGTGACAAGTTTTCGCAGGTATTTCCTCACAGGCATGGCAGCCAGTTCGGGGTATTATAGCCACTCCTCAGCAACGAACGAGGGCAGAGATGGCGATTCGAACTGTTCTGCAACTTGGAGATCCCGGACTACGTGCAATTGCGAAGCGCGCGGAAGATCCATGCGCCCCAGAAATTCGCGCGCTCGTTGAGGATCTCGCCGATACCCTCGCTTATTGGAAAAGCACAACCGGGTACGGCCGAGGGATTGCCGCGCCACAAATCGGGGCTGCCCTGCGAGTAATTTTTCTGCAACTTCCAGGCGCTGAGCCGTGGCCGCTTGTGAATCCGCAAATTACAAAACAAAGCAAAGAAAAAATCGTTGTATGGGATGCTTGCTTGAGCTTTCTCTCCATTTTTATGCAAGTGGAACGGCGCCGGGAGATTGCCGTGCGGTATCAGGATTTGGAAGGGGAATGGCACGAAATCCTGGCAGGAGAAGAACGGAACCTGTCTGAGTTGTTGCAGCATGAGATCGATCATCTCGATGGAATACTGGCCGTGGATCGCATCACCGACATTCGCACGATGTGCACACGCGAGGAATTTGAAAAGAGACACCGAACCCAAAGCCCTTATGCCGCGGCAACTTCGCGGAGCAGTGCAGGGTAGCAAGGAATTTCGAATGAGTTTGTCTTACACCATGATGAAAAGCCCCATCGGGCCTTTGCTCCTGGCCGGTGATGAAGGAGGTCTGCGATTGGTGCATTTCGCGAGTGGACGGCACCCCCAGTCGCCGGAACGCGGATGGACAGAGGACAGTGCGCCATTCAAAGAAGTGATTCGCCAATTGAACGCATACTTCGACGGAAAATTAAAAGATTTCGAGCTTCCTCTGGTCCTCGATGGCACGGAGTTTCAGCTTCTTGTGTGGAGCAATCTGCAGAGAATTCCTTACGGGGAAACCGTCAGCTATGGGCAGCTGGCGCGGCGAATCGGAAGCCCTGAAGCAGCCCGCGCGGTGGGGCTTGCGAATGGTTCCAACCCCATACCCATTATCATTCCGTGCCATCGCGTCATCGGAAGCAACGGTGATTTGACCGGGTTTGGCGGCGGCCTCCCGGTAAAGAAGAAACTTCTCGCGCTGGAAAGTAGACAACTGAGTTTTCTGTAGCTCCGGGCCGGACGTGTGTTCGAGTGCTGCCCGTCCAACCATTGGAAAAATATCCCCGGGATTTGCTGGCTACCTTTGACAATCAATGACAATGAGGGTCATGTCATCTTCCTGAAGGCGAGCAGAGCCTTGCGCCCCCGCAGTCCATCTGGAGATTTCACCGAGCAGTTGATCCGCAAGCGCTCCGGCGGAAAGATGCGTATGGGAATTCAGAACTTCTATGCAACGAGCAATACCGAACTCTTCGCTCGTGGAGTTTTTGGACTCGGGCAGGCCGTCCGTGTAAAGCACGTAGCGATCACCAGAGTGCAACGGCATTTCCATCGAAGAGTAGTCCGCTTCAGGAAACATGCCGAGGAACAGGCCGTTTTTCTCGATGGAGCGAGCTTCACCATTCGCTCGGTTGATGAATAAGAGCGGAGGGTGCCCTGCGCCGGCGTAGCGGATAATTTTCGCGTCAAGATCCGCGTACAAATAAGCTGCAGTCACAAAGTGATCTTCAAATTTTCCGCAGAGAGCCTGATTTAGTCCAGTGAGGACGCGTGCAGGGTCTTGTGCGTGGGCGGACTGGCTCGCAAAGGCGACTTTGAGCATCGAGGCGATCAGCGCGGCGGGAACGCCATGACCGGTGACATCAGCGATGAGAATGCCGAGATGATTTCTTTCGAACGTCAGGAAATCATAGAAATCACCCGCGACAGCGCTCATGGGGAGATACCGCGCAGCGATTTCGATCCCTGCGCGGCGAGGAACGTCGCGCGGCAAGATGGATGCTTGAATTTGCTCGGCAATTTCAAGCTCTTTTTGAATGGCGAAGAGACTCTCTTCCTTGGCGAAAATGCGGTGCGCGACGAGATGGCCGAGGGTACAAACGAAAAAAAGAAAGCCAGCGGGTTCGAGGTCCCTTCCTGGAATTAAGTGAAGACCCGTGAGATTGCCGTGAACAACGAACAGTGCTAGAACAACCAGGCCGACGGCCACCACGCGGAGTTCGCGAGGGAGGCGGCCGGGCGGCCGGAGAATAAACAGAAAGATGGTTAGAAGAATCCAGGAGGCCAGGACGAGAAGGCTATTGGTGATATCGACTTGTCGGCGGGCGATCCCCAAGAAGTCGCACGGAATCGCAAAAGCAGCAAAAACCAATTGCACGCCCAGAGCCCATAAGATGACACGGCGCCAGCGGGCCTGGACGATTTCGAGGAATAGAATCAAATTCGGCAGAGCGATGGTGAAGGTGATAAAGCGCTCGATGTGACCGGCAAGGGCAAGCGGAATGGCGAACACGGAAAGAAGCGGCTGTTCGCGCATGAACATACGGACGGCGTAGAGAATGACAAACACGCCGAAGTAAAGAAGAGCGCGGTCCGTCTTCTTTTTCCGAAAAAGAAAAATCCCAGTAGCGATAAAGCCGATGGCCAGGAGAATGGCACAGGTTCCAAGGGACAGAATCGCCCAACGCCATTCGGCGATGGGGATCGAATTCCCAGTCGCTCGGTCAGCGATAGGCAGGTGCTGGAACATGGCAATTCTTATACGCGGTCGAGAGCCGTAAGACAAATTTGGGCCACTCACACCCATTTTGCGGCTGCCGGAATGCGTGATAGAACGTGATGGCTGGACCGGGGAGGGAAGCGGTGAGCAACAAAAGGGTCAAGTGGGGCGTGCTGAGCACCGCTGCGATCGGAGTACGAAAGGTGCTTCCTGCGATGCAGTTGGGCGATTGGAGCGCGATCGCCGCGATCGCGTCACGCGACGGAAAGAAGGCCGAAAGCGTGGCGCGCAAGTTGCGCATTCCGAAGGCTTACTGGTCCTATGAAGAACTCCTGGCCGACCCGGAGATCGAGGCGATCTACAATCCATTGCCGAATCATCTGCACGTGCCCTGGTCCATCAAAGCCGCGGAAGCGGGCAAGCATGTGTTGTGCGAAAAACCGATCGGGCTAAACGTTGCTGAAGCCAAAGCGCTCCTCGCTGCGCGCGACCGCGCCGGCGTAAAAATAGGCGAAGCATTCATGGTGCGCACGCATCCGCAATGGCTGCGCACAAGGGACCTGATTCGCTCCGGACGAATCGGAGATTTGCGTTCGATTGTCGGACTGTTCAGCTATTTCAATCGCGACGCCGCGAACATCCGAAATGTCTTGGATTGGGGCGGAGGAGGGATGTTCGATATAGGCTGCTATCCCATCACCACCTCCCGATTCATCTTTGGCGATGAGCCTTCGCGTGTAATCGGACTTCTTGAGAGGGACCCCGAGTTCAATACCGACCGGCTAGCATCCGTGATTCTTGATTTTCCTTCTGGGCAAGCTGTCTTCACGTGCAGCACGCAACTCGTTCCGTACCAGCGAATGCAGTTCCTCGGCACAAAGGGGCGCATTGAAATCGAAATACCCTTCAACGCGCCGAACGACCGGCCTTGCCGAATATTTGTAGATGACGGGCGCGATGTTTTCGGCGGGGGCGTCACCACGGAAACTTTCCCCACGTGCGATCAGTACACCATTCAAGGAGACGTTTTTTCGCGCGCCGTGCGTGGAGACGGCGATGTCCCGGTTTCGATCGAAGACGCTATTCGCAACATGGCTGTTATTGGAGCAATCTTCCGCTCGGCCGAAACGGGAAGATGGGAGAGGCCGTAGCGCGCAACGCACGGTCAGCCTGCCGAGACCTCCGAATCGACTGCAAAATCTTTTCCCTTCCATTGGACCGGCTCAACCCGGCCGACGACGAAGGCCCACGACAGCGCTCCCGCCAGCAACACGCCCGCGGTAGCTGCAAACGCCCAGAAAAAATGTCCCGTTCGTTGCACCACAAAGCCGGTGAGCGCCGGAGCGATGATCCCCGCGAAATTGCCGGCGAAGTTTTGTAGACCGCTCCACTTACCGGCTGCCAGAGGCCCCGCAATTGTCTGCGTGATCGCCCACAAATTAGCAGTACAGAGTCCTGCCCCAGCGCACGTCACGAAGAGAAACAGCACCGCGAGCCGAGCATCGGAGGCGAAGGCAACTACGGCCAGGCAAGAACAGGAACTTATCGCCAGCCCGGTAGCGGTGAAGGTCTTCCGGACCGTCGTTGGGGTGCCTCCTCTTGCGATCCACAAATCGGAGAACCACCCGGAGATGAGCGCTGAAAGAGCCAGAAGCAGATACGCGCTTCCACCGATGGTCCCCATTTTCTGCATCGAAAAATGACGCTCGTTCACAAGAAAAGATGGCAGCCAGGTGAGCAGAAAATAAGAAAGATAGTTGAACGCAAAGAGTCCCACAAACGTGCCCCACGCGGAACGCTGCTTGAGAATTTCCACGATACTGGGCATCTGCGCCCCGGGAGAAATAGCCATGCCCGGACCTCCGGGCATCCACTTTTTCCACGGTGGCAGCCAGAGCAGGCTGATTAGCCCTAGTCCAATGAAGAATGGCCGCCAGCCGTATCGCCCTATCAGCATTGCGCCGAAAAATATCCCAAACGCTGGACCGCCGGCGATACCTGCCGAGATGAAGGAATTGGCGCGGCCCCGCAACGCCTCGGGGAAATGCTTGGCGAGGATTTTGCTGTAAGAGGGAAAGGCCACGGATTCTCCCGCGCCCAGGATCAGCCGCATGACCAGCAGCATTTGAAAGCCGTGAACGAAGCCGGTCGTAGCCGTGGCGATTGTCCAAATGAAAAATCCCCCAGCAAGGACCCAGTTCACATTGAAGCGGTCCACCAGCCACCCGGAAATAATTTGAAAGCTCGTGTAGGTCCAAAAAAAGGACGAAAGCAAAATGCCCAGTTGCCAGGGGGAAAGCTGAAGTTCCGCTTTGAGCAAGGGGACGGCGAGGGAGAGACTGCCCCGGTCGATGTAGTTAATAAAGGTGGAGATCGCCAGCAGCGTGGCTACGGGAGATAGAACCTTCGCAAACGCGAGCGCATGTGGCGCGGTTCGATAGGCGCTTGCCGTATCCGGCATCGTTTAAGTTCCCCAATCGCGCCTTTTTTGAGCGAATGCGCGGATTGTCGCAACGTGCGCGCTAGTCTGCCTTGAGTTGAGAGTGGAAGCAATCTTTCTGTTCTAGGACGATTGACGAATGCTTGAGATAACCACGGGGAGTCAGACCAGACTAGCGTTCTCGGAAGCCTGCGATGAGCGAAGTCACCACCCGCGCCGGCGCATAGAATGCGAGCAGGAGCAGGGAAGCGGCACCGTAAATGGCTAGCCTGAGCCTCATGTAGATAAGAACACTTGGCAGCGCAAAATGTTGCGGTGGTCTTACCCAGCAGCGCAGCTTATTGCAATGTCAGATCGCCCGCGCCGACGTGCGCGTGCAAGTGGTATCTTCCATTGCCTTCTTTGTGGAAAGAGCGGAACAGCCCTCCGTGGGACTCGCCGAACGGGCTCGCTTCAAGGCCCCCGGAATAAACCGATGCATCGACATGCGAATAATCGCCGGCATCGCCAACATCGATCACCAGTTCACCTGCGTGCAGCTCCGCGTCCTTGTCGCCGATGACGTGTCGAAGCTCAAGGTTTCCAGCCGACATTCGAACGTACAGCCCAGTCTTCTTAGGCACCTCGATAGTGACTTCAAGATCGTTTTTAGGGCCCCCGCTGACCGTCAAATCGGCAGCATTATTCGAGCCTTCTAGCTGCACCCGCATGTCGCTGGCTCTGTAGGCATTTCCGCCAGTGACTCGCACAGTGATCCTATTGTCCGCCCCGCCGACGACCCGGAAGTCCCCCGAACGCAGGTACATTCGTAGTTTACCCCCGGAATTGAAATCCGCCGTAAAGGGGTGATTCTCAATGTCTTTGATGTCGAGTTTGGTTTGAGCAGCCCCCGAAGCAACACACAGCGCCAGAACAGTCGTCAGCAAGAGAGGAGTACGCATGGACACACCTCCGAACCTTATGGACTAAGTAACGAAGTTCCTGGTCGAAATGTTTCCTGCGAAACGAGATTTGTTAAGGTTGGGGCCGATCCAGGACTGCCGGCCTATTGGGATTGGCGAAAGGAGAGACCATCCATTTGAGCCACTTCGTAATGCCGCACCCGTCGGTCGTAATCCGTCAGTAGGGCCGCAGCCTCGCTGGCCACCACGGCCGTGTCGCGATCCGAGCCAGCAAAGGCATCTATGGCTTGAAGAGATTGCCAAACGGTGGTGACGAGAATCTCGACCGACTCTCCCTGCGACCGCACAAGGACGCTGGATAAGACATACCCATCGAATGTTCGGAGTGACGGCACAACACTCTGCCAAAAGTGTTCCAAGTACCGTGTGGACTGAGTTTTTGTAGTTCGAGCGGACCACAGACGGGCAATCATCCCAGGGAAGCTCCTATTGGTTTCCGACTACAACCGTCCACGGCCGAATTTCCCAGCGCTTCACCAGTCCGTTGCGGACGTAAGGATCTTTGCGGACAAATTCATTCGCTGGCGTATCGTCGGCGCCGCGGAATACGAGTAGCGCACCATCCGGCGGCTCAGCAAGCGCCCCGGCTAGAACCAGCTCGCCTCGAGAGTGAGCTTCGCGGGCAAGACCCAGATGCTCGTCGCGATAGGCAGTTCGACGCTCGATAAAGTCTGGCACCACTTCACGATAAAAAAGTGCGTAGTAACCCATGGGCGCCTCCACATCCATGATAGCTGAGGCCGAATTAATTTGAAGAGAGCAGGCGGTATATTCGCCGCGCCCCCCGTAACTCGGCGGGACGGCCAGACGGAAGTTTGACGCAAGCCCCTAGCCTCCCGCGATGGATGGGACCAGCAGGACGCGGTCGCCTTCCTTCAAAGTACATCCCTCGCCGCCGAGGAAGCGAATATCCTCTTCATTGAGATAGACGTTGAGGAACTGGCGAATTTGCCCCTGCTCGTCGCGAACATGGCGAGACAGCGCAGGAAAGCGCGTCGTCAAATCGTTTAGCGCCTCGGCGATGGTTGCCGCACTACAGTCAATCTTTGGCGTGCCGTCCGTAAAGCGGCGAAACGCGGTCGGAATTTCAATGGTAACTGGCATGTCTCCTGCTTCTCCTTACTTCGCCGCGGTAGCAGCGGCTGTAAATTGGTTGTCGAGGTAAGCCTCGAAAGCGTCGAGGCGCGGCGCGATAGCTTCGGTGAGCGGAAATTCCGCGGCAATCGCGTCGGTGGTCTTGAGGCCGTTTCCGGTGATGCAAACCACGGTGGTTTCGTCGGCTCCGATTCGCCCTTGCTGAATCAGTTTTTGTGTCACGCCGGCCGTTACGCCACCCGCGGTTTCCGTGAAGATGCCTTCGGTTTCTGCAAGGAGTTTGATCGCCTGCACGATTTCCGGATCAGAGACGTCCTCCGCCCAGCCGCCGCTGTCACGGATGAGCTTGATCGCAAACGGCCCGTCAGCGGGATTGCCGATGGCCAGAGAGCGTGCAATCGTGTTCGGCTTTTGCGGCTCGAACCGCGCGAGGTTGCGCTTCACACCATCAGAAATCGGTGAACAACCGGTGGCTTGCGCGCCAAAAAACTTCACGGGTTTTGCCTCGACCCACCCCAACGTCACAAGCTCCTTGAACGCTTTGGCGATTTTTGTAATCAGCGAGCCGCCCGCCATTGGAACCACCACATTGTCTGGCAAGCGCCAGCCGAGTTGCTCCGCGATTTCGTAACCATGTGTCTTCGAACCTTCCGAGTAATAAGGACGCAAATTGACATTCACCAAGCCCCACTTGAACCGGTCCGCAATCTGCGCGCACAGCCGGTTCACGTGATCGTAGTTCCCGTTGATGCGCACGATGCGCGCACCGTAAACAGCCGTGTTAAGCACCTTGGCAGGCTCAAGGTCGGCGGGAATGAACACGCAGGCGTCAAATCCTTGCTGTGCCGCCTGTGCCGCAACAGCATTTGCTAAGTTCCCAGTGGAAGAGCATCCCACGGTCTCAAAACCAAATCGTCGGGCCGCGACCAATGCCGTTCCAACCACCCGGTCTTTAAATGACAGAGAAGGGAAGCACACCGCATCGTTTTTGAAATAGAGACTGTTGATGCCCCAGTTCGACGCAAGCTTCCGCGAGGCAACCAGAGGGGTGCCGCCGACAGCGCTCGCCGGTATGAAGTCCTCGAACAGCGGCAACAGTTCCGCGTAGCGCCACATGTTAAAAGTTCTACCAGCCAAGTCCCCGCGGCGAACTTTTTTCTTCAAAGAATCGTAGTTGTAGGCGACTTCCAGAGGGGAGAAGCAATCTTCGCAGAAGGACTTCGGGGCGTTTCCCCAGGTTTTGCCGCATTCCCTACATCGCAGTTCGTATAGATCGGACATCGCTTCACCTTTCATCGCGCTTTAGCGCAAGGACCCTTACAGTCGCAGGCACACAAGGCTCGGCTTCAACAAATCACGTAGGATTCGATTAGGGCAGCAGGGAGGTAAAACGAAAAACCCTCCGTGCCAAAGTGCTCGGAGGTCTCAGAAATTCTTCTGGGATACTCTACAGCTCTTTAGCAGTTTTTTACGTGGAGCAAGTTGCCCTAAATCGCCACGTGTCGCCGCAACCGCAGCTTTTACATTTATCCTAGAACCGCAAGCATTTGTCAAGGGCTGCCGCCCTAGCGTAGTCCCTGCTTAGCCTACGGGTGCTTGCCGGAAGGCCGCGAGTTCAGGAGAATGTGCGAGACGCCTCGGGAAGTCTCGAACGTATTTCTTCATGTTTGGGTGCCAAAACTCCAGGTAGTGGAATGCACGCATCTCCTGAATAGCTTGTTCGGATGTCCAGCCCTCGAAGGCGATGCGGTACGCAGCAATGAACATGCCGCTCCGATCTCCGCCCAACCAGCAGTGAATAAATATTTTCCTTCTGGGCTTCTCCCGAACGAGCGCGAAGAAGCGGGCAATCTCTCCATCTTTCGGGGTCGCCCATCCACTTCCCGGTAGATTTATGAAACGCATGCCCAAGGATTCCGCGCTCTGGCGCTCTTTCTCAATCACTCCGTGCAGTTCGCCGCGAAGATCGACAATCGTGTCGATGCCGAGTTTCTTAAGCTCCTCAACACCCTCTCCCTTGGGCTGGCCTCCGCGATAGAGAAAATCGTTGACCTTGCCGAAGTCAGAAATGCCCGGAACGGAGATTCTCTGTGCGATAGGGAATTGCCCGGCGGGAGGCGCAGCATTGGGGCGTGCGCCGCCGCCAACGCTGGCTGTAGCCAAACACAACAGCAAGAAAGACGGCAAAATACGGTAAGAAGCCATACTGATTCGATGCGAGAAAGAATCAGGATGGCTCTTCAAATTGGGGAAATGTTGCGGTTGAACACTACGCGACGACAGCTTGGGCGTCATAAGATGGCAGGCCAGCTGCCTGTCGCGCCGAGCCCTTGACAACAAAATCATGGCTTACCGCGTCTAAGCAATCGTGGCTATGAAGCTAGCGGCCACCCGCACTTTGGACCCCCGGCCTCTGGGACAGTGATGAACCCGGTGCACATAAATTCCGGGGCAACTGACCTACATCTGCGGTGTTATACTTAATGTGGGATCGCGGGGCGGTCTGTGTGACGCCAGCGGAAACTGCTGATTCGGGTGGCGTGTAATTCCCGTTGGCAAAATTAGGAGCAGCGACATGGGTGAGCAAGTGAAAGAACTTTTCAATTGGGCGCGGCGCCGCAAGATCATGGCGTCGTTTTTTGTAGCATTCACGCTCGTCCTCGGAATCATGATCGGTTCCGTCATCTCGGTCCGCGTTTCCGCTATGAAACCCTTCAGCGGCACCAACGCGACACCGCTCTCCGTGCCGGATCCCATTCCTTCGGCAAGCTCCTTTTCCGGCATTGTGAACCGCGTCGAGCCGGCCGTCGTCAATATCGCCACCACGCAAGTTTTAGAGAAGAAGCCCGCTGACAAGAAGCGCTTTGGGCTGCACAATAAGCCCAAGCCGGACACCAACCCCAACGAAGAGGACGATCCCATGCAGGACTTCTTCGACCGTTTCTTCGACGGCCGCCAGGACGGTCCTCCGCAAGCGGAGCGCAGCCTCGGTTCCGGCGTCATTGTTGACAAGCGCGGCTACATTCTCACCAACAACCACGTCATCGAAAACGCCACCAAAATTCAAGTCCAGCTCAACAACGACACCACGCGTTACACCGCCAAGGTTATCGGCGCGGACGATGATACCGATTTGGCCGTAATCAAAATCGAAGTAAACAAGGATCTTCCCACTGCCAAACTCGGAAATTCGGAAGGTGTCCAGGTCGGCGACTGGGTGCTCGCTATCGGCAGCCCCTTTGGCCTACAAGCCACGGTGACCGCGGGAATCATCAGCGCAAAAGACCGCGGCGGTCTTGGTCTCACCAAACAATTCCAGCGCTTCATTCAAACCGACGCCGCCATCAATCCCGGCAACTCCGGCGGCCCGCTCGTTGACTTGGCCGGACAGGTTATCGGCATCAACACCGCCATCATTACCGGCAGCCGCGGCTACGAAGGCGTTGGTTTCGCGCTGCCGTCGAACACCGCCATCAGTGTCTACAATCAGCTGATCGCCAACGGCAAGGTGACGCGCGGCTCGATTGGCGTTAGCTTCCAGGAAGACCTGGGTACCAATCCCATCACATTAAAGTCCTTGGGCGCTCCTTATGGAGTTGTGATTGAACTCGTGGAACCCGGAGGCCCGGCGGAAAAGGCCGGCCTGAAGGCTGGCGACGTTATTACGAGCGTCAACGGCCAGCCTGTGAAGACCGGCAATGACCTCGTGAATCCCATCGCGCAAGCCACTATCGGCAGCAAGGTAAAGCTTTCCTTTGTCCGCGATCGCGCCCAAAAAGAGACCACCGCCACAGTTGAGGACCGCACACATGTCTTCCCGAATACCGCAGGCCGCATGGGCGATCAGCCCGCGGAAGCTGCGCCAGCCGAATTTGGTCTGCACATTGACAACTTGACCAAAGATCGCGCCCAACGCTTCGGGGTGGAAGGCATCAAGGGCGTCATCGTAACTGATGTGGATCCGGCCAGCTTCGCCTCGGATGATCTAGGTTTCGCCCGCGGCGATGTCATTTCCGAAATCAACCATGAACCGATAACCTCGGTGGACGATTACCGGGCAGCCGTTAAAAAGTTGAAAGCGGGCGATAACGTCGTGTTCAAAGTTTTGCGTCGCCAGGATAGCGACCGCATCTTTACAGTGTTCCTGCCCGGTGTCGTTCCGGCGGAGAACCAGCAGCAATAGACTTGGGGAGACCGTTGCGTCTCTCTTCGCTCATAAACCAAAACCATGCGACTGCGAAAAGCTACATACCTGGCACTGACGCTGCTCGTTGCAGCCGGTATGTGTGTAAGTGGCACCCCCGCGAAGGGGCAGGGCACTAATCGCTCAAAATCGTCTTCGACAAAACCCGGTGCCAGGGCGCACCACGCAAAATCCACAAAAAGAACAACTCGCCGAGAGCGGGGCCAGAAAGCCCCCGCTCCCGAGCGGATTTCCGAAATTCAAACCGCGCTCGCCAAAGATGGTTCCTTCAGCAGCAAGCCCAGCGGTAAGTGGGACGCCTCGACCGTGGACGCCATGAAGAAATTTCAAGAGACCCACGGCCTGAATCCGTCAGGGAAGCTCGATGCAAAGACTCTACAGAAACTGGGCCTCGGTTCCCAAACCGCCGGCGTTGCCCCGCCAATGCCGCCGGTTAGTTCGTCCTCGCTCACTACAAGCCCGTACCCCACAACTCGCCGCAAGCAGTAACCAGCGCTCAACAAGCGGCTGCATCGCGCACCTGCTCGAGTTTAGAGTTGCAGGTAAAAAAAACCCACGCATCGTTACTCGCCTTAGATGGTGGGGGATCAAGCTATAGGTGACTGAACCGACGCCAACTCTCCAGAAGTGGCCCGGTGGAGGCGCACGAACCAACCTGACAGGGTGCAGCAAGCCGGCTCGCGCGCTCAAGGAGAAACATCCGTTGTCCTGAAGACTGTCGCGCGTCAAGAAATATTCCCGAAGCACGCAAGTCCCACAAGAGGAAGGGTTTAAATAGCAAAGAGCGGAACACTACGTTCCGCTCCTCGGATGGCGGTATTTACCCGCTCGGTTAAATACGACCCTAGTTTTCGATTTGCACCTGGAGAACCTCTCCCGGAAGCGCGATCATCGTTGGCCGAATGGCAACTTTTGCGGAGCCGTTGGCCGGCACAGGGGCCGATTCGGTCCGTATGTGCATGCCATTCTTGGGTTTAGCCGCGGCCGGATCGGCGTTTAGCCGTTCGATGCGAATGCCAAGCGTCCGCTCCAACTGGAACAACTCGGAACGTTGCTCTCGCGTGAACAGGGTGGTGGCAACGCCGTGTCTGCCGGCGCGCCCAGTTCGGCCAACGCGATGAATGAAATTCTCCGCCACATCCGGCAGATCATAGTTGATGACGTGCACAATGTCCTGTACGTGAATCCCGCGCGAGGCCAGATCGGTTGCCACCAGGACGCGATACCGTCCCTGCTGAAAGCCGGCAAGTGCCGCGGTGCGTTGCGATTGCGAGCGGTCTCCATGAATCATAGCGGCTGAAAAGCCATCGCGGTTCAGGCTCTTGGTAATGCGCTCGGTGCCGCGCTTGGTGCGAGAGAAGACCAGGCATCGCCCTGTCTCCTTGGCAAGCAAACGCTGCAGCGTTTCCTGTTTGCGATCGACGGAAACCTCGAACGCCTGCATGCGTACATTTTCGGCAGGCTTGAGGATGGAACCGAACGCTAGACGCGCCGGATTGCGCAGATAATCTTTCACCAGGTGAGCAACGGATGCTTCCATGGTCGCAGAAAAACACATCGTTTGTCGTTCCTTAGGCAGAATTGCCGCGATACGTTTGATGGCTGGGAGAAAACCCATGTCCAGCATGCGGTCCGCTTCGTCCAGGATCAAAATCCGCAACGAGTTGAAGTTGAAGAGCTTGCGGTCGAGGTAATCCTCTAAGCGGCCAGGAGTAGCTACAACCAGCCGGGCTCCCTTGCGAATGGCGTTAAGTTGCGCGCTTTCCGCCAATCCGCCAACCACTAACCCTGCGGGCATAAGCTGTGTGCCGCGCAAGGCATTGAATTGCGCCACCACTTGCATGGCCAATTCGCGCGTCGGCACCAGCACCAGCGCCGAGATTCCTGGCGTTTTGCTCTTAAGAAGTTGCTCGATCACCGGGATCAAAAACGCCAGCGTCTTGCCGGTCCCGGTTTGCGCGGTTGCGAGCACGTCCTTACCCTCGAGCGCTTGCGGAATGGCCGCAGCTTGCACGGGGGTCGGCGTCGAAAATCGCGCGTGTGCCAATCTCTCCTTCATATAGGCAGAGATCGGTAATTCTGTAAAACTTTGCATTCGTATTACTTTCTTGCTGGCTGAAGCGTTGGCGGCACGCACACAAGTTCGGTGCAAGCGCCGCAATTCGCATTGCCAGTCCTGTTTTAGATTACGCTGAAAACGTACGGAGAAAACTGCAGGCGGGTAATCTCAGATCAACAACTCAACTTGAGGGACCGCACAACACAACCGAGGTATTAAGCGCAAATACAGTGTAGCAGGTTTCTCTCCTGCGCGCTATCGCGCATTTCCCGGATAGTTTCCAAGAATGCCCTCCAATCCGGCGAGCACACAAAAAGCCAAGCCGGACCCGAGGATCCGGCTTGGCTGGGTTTGGCTTCCGCCTAGACGCCTAAAACCTGATATGAGCCGCGACTTGCAGGATGCGCGGGTCGTATGCGCTGGTGACCTGCCCGAAGGTGGAACCGATGTCCTGAGCGTTGTTGTCAAGATTTTGGAATTGCGTATGGTTGAAGAGATTGAACGCATCAACGCGAAGCTCAAGGGTGATGCGCTCCCGATAGAGAGGCGTGACCTTCGCCAGAGACAAATCCAAGTTGGTGCGTCCCGGTCCGCGCAGTACATTGCGCGGAGCCGTGCCATAGCCCTGGATGACGTTGTCGTTGAAGGACGCCTGAGAGAAGAATTGCAGGCCATTCGTCTTAGGGTTTGAGTATCGGATGGGCGCAGTCAAGTTGGCGTTGATCAGGGCTTGATCTCCAGCCCCTGAGGGACCCGGCGCATTATCTAGAGTGTTGAAGCCGCCGATGGCCGTAAATGGAAATCCGGTCCGCCAGGTAAGGATTGGATACAAGCTCCAGCCCTTTACCAGCCGCTGCGGCCCACGATTGAACGGCAAGTCCCATCCGCCGGAGAAAGTAAGGTACTGGCGCAGGTCAAAGTCTGACGATGCTCGGAAAAGTTGTGGATTGAAAAACGGAACCGCGAAGCTGCCTTGCCTGAACCCGGAAGCGTTATCAATGCTGTGAGCCCAGGTATAGCCAAGCGTGTAGTACATGCCACCGAGCTTCCAGACGTTCGTGGTCTGCTGAGTCAGGCTAAGTTGCAAACCGCTATAGCTGGCATTGGAAGCGTTCTTAAACTCCTGTTCCTGGCCAAAGCTGCCATTGGGAACATTCGGGTTAAAGCCCGCCGGTGTTACGCCGTTGGGATCCGAATTCGTGAAAGCAGGAAGGTTCCCGGGCCTCTCATTAAGGAACCGTTGAGGGTTAGGGCTGTTGAGAGTCGCTGGATCGAAGGGGTTGATGTCCACGAGCGTGGTTAGCCCGTGCGATGAGCTCCCAACATAGGCGGCTCGAGCGACGAGTTTATTGGAAAGCTGATGCTCGATGCTCAAATTGTATTGATACGTGTAGGGGGTCCGAAGATGCGGGTCCACAATCGTTGCGCCGGTCCCGTTGCTCGTAAAGGTTCCGAACGTATTCGCGAAATTGACATTGTGGTTTAAAGGTTGGCCAAACGGATTTGGGTTGCCGGTAGAGCCGAACGGGTCGCTCTGGAACGCAAACCCCGACGTCGTAGCGGGCCCCGCCGGCTGAAAATTGCCAATAAAGGCCGCCGACGCAAACGGTACCTGGCCGTTAAACTGAAAGTTGTCTTCAGCCTTCAAGACGTCGTAAAACATTCCCCAGCCTCCGCGCACGCTGGTCTTTCCGTCATGGAACGGCTGCCATGCAAAGCCGAAGCGCGGCGCGAAGTTGGTTTTGTCCGGGAAGTTGGCGCCGGTGGGCGCTCCTTTGTCACCGGGGAAAAGCAGTCCGAGAGGCGCTCCAGGAAACACGGTGGATTGCGGCGCGCCTGGCATGACGGAATAGGTTCGGCCCTTTGTGTCGGACTTAGGAGTGCTGTACTCGTAGCGGAGCCCATAGGTCAGCGTCAGATTGCTGGCCACGTGCCACTCGTCTTGCCCAAACACATAGGTTGCCTTGGTACGAATGTTGGAGGGTGCGGATGGACCTTGATCGAAAGTATCCGGGAGTCCTACGAGAAAGTTCGCGAATGGATCCCCTGCCGCACCTGACGTGGAGTAAAAGAACTGTCCGTTAATTTCAAAGTCGAAGACTTGATTGTCCTGGTAGGCGGAAAAGGAGCCGCCGAACTTCATAGTGTGTTTTCCATGAGTCCAGGAAAGAACATCCGAGTAGGCAAAGGTATTGTCAACCAATCGGGACGGACCCTGAATGCTAAAGCCAATGACCGCATTGGGAAAGTCGATCTGGGTTGGCCCGGTGGGATTGTCGGACTTGATGTTGATTCCCAGTTGCGTGGAGGTTGGCTGCTTGGTCGCGGGAACCCTTTGAAGAGTGTCGCTGCGTTGAGCCGTCACGCGGAACTCGTTCAAGATGTTGGGCGAGAATGTTCGGATATACGCGAGGTTGAAAAAGCGGCTATAGAGCGTTGAATTGGAGCCGTAACCCGGAATGCCGCCTGGACCGGGATTTAGTTGAGGATCGAGAATGCGGCCGAACGTAGCGGTAAAATGGTCTTTCGGTGAAGTCTCATAGTCGAGCTTTCCGGTCCACTCGTCTGGAGTGTTGGTAAGAGCGTTCTGAAAAGATGCGGAACCCGTCGGGGCAGTCGGAATCAGATTAGCTTTTATGTATGCCTGAGCAACCGGGTCGATGCTTGCCGGATTGATGATGCCTTGCGCCGCGAGCGCTGGATTCGGCTGAAAGAACGGATTTGCTTGCAGGAAACTGGCAACGGCTGCCTGATTCGGCGAGCCTGAAAAATTTCCTTGTAACTCGGCGCCAGTCGGAAGGGTCACTTGATTACTCACCGCAGCCTCGCTTAGTTGCTCCTTTTGATAGGCAAGGAAGAAAAACAGCTTGTCCTTCTTGATGGGGCCGCCCACAGTCCCGCCGTACTGGTTCCGATGAAGGGTTTGTCTGGGCAGGCCATTTAAATTGCTGAAGAAGTTATTTGCATCAAGTGCGGTATTGCGAATGAAGTCATAAGCACTACCGTGAATGGCGTTCGTCCCGGACTTGGTTACCTCGGTGATGATGCCTCCGGCGCTTCGGCCATATTCCGCGGTGAAGTTGCTTGTGAGGACCCTGAATTCCTGGATGGAGTCGGGATTCGGATTGTAGACAACTCCGTTGTCCAGAAGGTCGTTGTTTAGGCCACCATCCAGCACGAACGTGTTTGAATCGCTGCGACCGCCGCCGATGCTGAATTGCATCCCTCCGGTGCCGCCGCTTCCGTTAGCCGGATTGTCGGCAGGCAACACTCCGGGCTGCAACAATGCGAGATCAAGTGCGTTACGGCCATTCAGGGGCATATCCTGAACAGTGCGCTCGGAAACCGTGGAACCGAGGGTCGGATTGATCGTCTCGACCGTGCCGGTGGTAGATTCCACGGTCACCGTCTCCGTTGCCGAGCCCACTTCCATCTTTACGTCGACCTTCAGAGTTTGATTGATCTCCAACTTGCTCGGCGCAGTGGTCGAAGACTTAAATCCCTGACGCTCCACGGATACCGTGTAGGAACCTATAGGTAAGGCGAGAACTTGATAGAAGCCCGTCGCGTCCGAAGTAGTCTCGCGAGAGATGTGCGTCGCGACGTTCGTTACGGTTACATTCGCGTCCGCGATGACTCCGCCACTCTGATCGTAAATAATGCCGACGACGCGTCCGGTCGCGTCTTGGCCAGATATCCTCGGCCCGCAAAACACGCCCAGCGTCGCGAGGAATACAAAATATAGAATTGCCCTATTAAATCGATTCAATTAACCCTCCAGATTGCATGGACTCCAACGGCCCGATAAAATGTCCGAGCCTGCAACGCGCAATGAAGAGTGCAATTGAAATGCCGGAGTCAACGAGAAGAAAGCAAAGGAGTTCTTCGGCGACGCTAATTGGCCGAGCTACTTTTTATAGGATCTAAATATAAAGTTATGTATATATTTTTGGATTTTAGATTTTTGTTTCGGAGGTGCCCACAACTACGCTCTTCTATACGGTGTTTTTGCCCTCAAGTAAGTCCGGAACTTTTGGAACATTTTTCGAGCCGCTCTTCCACGGACCTCACGGGCCACGCGTCGGGCGAAGTTCATCCACCAATTTAGTTGAGTGAGGAGCAACACCGGCCTCGACGATCGGCGAGACAGAGTAGCTATAGATTGGCGAGGTTCAACAACTCCGAGGGTGCCAAGAGTTTCACACACAGGAAGACACATCCTAATGGTTACGGCCAACTTAGAGTGTGAGGATTTAGTGCAGTGCAGGCGCCGTTTGACGCTAGCTGTATCGGACTGTAGAATTTAGATTCCGCGCGCTGGTGCCCCGTGCTGAATCCCGCCAGGCACAACGAGTCCCTCAGACCGGAACTTCAATGCAGCGAAGGAGAAAGTATGGCTACGTCAGTAGCGCCTCGAATTTTCAAGAATTTTATCAATGGGGAATGGGTGGAATCGCGCAGCGGCAAAGCTTATGAGAACCGCAATCCTGCGAATACCGATGAGCTGGTCGGAATGTTTGTGTCTTCGACGTCGGAGGACGTCGATGCGGCTGTAGATGCCGCCAAAGAGGCGTACAAAAAGTGGCGTTTGGTTCCGGCTCCTAAGCGGGCTGAAATTCTTTATCGCGCGGCCGAGATGCTGGTGCAGCGCAAAGAAGAATTGTCCAAGGACATGACCCGTGAGATGGGTAAGGTTCTTGCCGAAACGCGCGGAGACGTGCAGGAAGCCATTGATATGACGTATTACATGGCGGGCGAAGGGCGGCGGCTGTTTGGCCAAACAACTCCTTCCGAGCTGCCCAATAAGTTCGCCATGAGCGTCCGGCAATCGATTGGCGTATGCGGAATGATCACCCCGTGGAATTTTCCGATGGCGATTCCGTCGTGGAAGATGACCCCTGCGCTCATTAGCGGCAACACTGTTGTGTTAAAGCCTGCGGAGGACACCCCCCTGTCTTCCTACCACCTCGTGCAGGTTCTTACTGAAGCTGGTATTCCACCTGGCGTTGTAAACATCGTCAGCGGCGATGGCCCGGGTACTGGCGCGCCGCTGGCAGCGAGCGAAGACGTGCCTGTGGTCAGCTTCACGGGTTCAACGGCAGTAGGCCGTCTCATTGCCCAAGCCTGCGCACCAACCTTCAAGCATTGTAGTCTCGAAATGGGCGGCAAAAATATCATCGTCGTCATGGACGATGCGAATCTTGATCTCGCCGTGGATGGAGCAGTCTGGGGCGGGTTCGGAACGACCGGCCAGCGCTGCACGGCAGCCAGTCGCGTTGCCGTACACAAAAGCGTCTATCACGAATTCATTACGCGCTTCGTGGACCGCGTGAAATCGCTGCGAGTGGGCAACGGTCTCGATTCTGGCGTGGATATGGGCCCTTGTATCAATGAGCAGCAGCTGAAGACCGTGATGGACTATGTAGAAATTGGAAAGAACGAAGGGGCAAAGCTCCTGACAGGCGGGAATCGCCTAGACGGTGGAATCCATTCGAAAGGATGGTTCCACTCTCCCACGGTGTTCGGCGATTGCTCGCCGCAAATGCGCATTGCCCAGGAAGAAATCTTTGGTCCGGTAGTCTCCGTGATTCCCATCGACAGCTTCGAGCAGGGAATTGAAGTCGCCAACGGCGTCCCCTACGGCCTGTCCGCTTCGATTTACACCCGCAACGTAAATCAAGCGTTCCAGGCGACGCGCGATCTCTACACCGGAATCGTCTACGTAAACGCCCCAACCATCGGCGCCGAAACACATTTGCCCTTCGGCGGCACCAAGCAAACCGGCAACGGCCATCGCGAAGCCGCCATCGCCGCCATCGATTTCTTCTCCGAATGGAAGACCATTTATATCGACTATTCCGACAAGCTCCAACGCGCCCAAATCGACAACAATTGAGTGGACTGAATCCTGTCCTTGCGAAACGGGTGGATAACCCGCATTGACGCTGCTTGACACGCTTCCTACAATAGTAGGTAGCGCTCTTTGGCGCTTAGCGTAGAGTGCTGCTATGAGGAATCCTGCCCTACAAGAACGTCGCAATCGCCAGATTCTCGCGGATCTCGTGCGCACTTACATCGAGACCGGCGAGCCGGTATCCTCGCGCGCAATTTCCAAGAGATACGAAGAGACATTGAGTACCGCCACGATCCGCAACGTCATGGCTGATCTCGAAGATGGCGGCTTCCTCTACCAGCCGCATACTTCAGCAGGCCGCGTCCCCACCTCCTCCGCATACCGCTTCTTCGCGCAAGAAATTGCTTCGCAAGCCACGCTAACCACCGGGGACCGCGACTGGATCCAGCACGAGATGGGCGGCGCCAAAACTGCCTCCGAAATCACCGAGCGTGCCGGCCACGTCCTGGCGGAAGTCTCGAACGGCCTCGGCATCATCGTTTCGCCGCCGCTCGGCAGAACCGTTCTCGAACACGCCCGCATGTGGCTGCTGCCGGATGGCCGGGTAGTCGTCGTCCTGATTTCTCCGGGCGGCAACACGCGCGACAAAATTGTTCGTCCGAACCGCCCCTTCGCCCAATCCGAGCTCGACGCCACCGCGGACTTCTTGAATCGCCATTATTCCGGCTGGACTCTTGAGGCCATTCGCGGCGATCTCCTCCAAAAACTCGCCACCGATCGCGAGCAATATGAGGGAATTATTGGTAACGCCCTCACACTGTGGGATCCGGCGATGGTCGGGGAAAGCCAAACTAGCCAAGTCCACGTGGAAGGCACAGCCCAAATCGTTGGCACGCCCGAATTTACAAACCAGGCGCAACTCCGCGAACTGCTCGCCGCTATTGAGGAAAAGCATCGCCTTGTAACCGTTCTCAACGCCTGCATCGAGACTCCGGAGCCGGTCCATGTGCAAATCGGCGTCAAAGAAATTTCCCCAGCGGGCGAAAACCTGGCCATCATCAGCGCGCCATACACCCGCAACGATCTTGTGCAAGGCTCGCTAGGCGTGCTCGGCCCAACGCGCATGCACTACGAGCGCGCCATGACCGCCGTCGCATACGTCGCCCAGCTATTCAGCGAAGCTTTGAGCAAAATTTGAAGAACTTTTTCCAGAGGAGAAGCAGCAAAGTGCCAGACAAGGACTCACCTTTCAATACAGAAGTGGGCGCGCAAAACGCCGCCTCAGATCAATCCGAGGCCAAGCTCGCCGCGGAATCCGCCGCAGCCGATGCTGAAGTCACGAAGCTCGCGGCCGACCTGAACGAGCTTCGCCAGACGCTCATGCGCCGCCAGGCCGATTTCGATAACTACCGCAAGCGCATCGAAAAAGAGCGCGCCGACGACTCCAAGCGCCACACCGCTCGCGTCATCGAAGGCTTGATTCCCATCATCGATGGCTTCGAGCACGCCCTGGCCGCCCACCGCGAAGCCGAATACGAGAATTACCGCAAAGGCTTCGAGCTAATCTACAAGCAGCTCGTCGACACGGTTACCAAACTTGGCGTGGAGCGCACCGATCCGCTAGGCAAGCAATTCGATCCACATTCGCATCAAGCCATGGATCGCACCGAAACGGTTCAGCACGAGGACGGCACCATTCTCCAAGTCTTTCAACCTGGTTACATTTTCCACGGCCGCGTGCTGCGTGCCGCCATGGTCCGCGTAGCCGTTCATCCAGGCGGCGCATCGAAAGAAGCTGCCAACTAATACGCACTTAAAGCACGAAATAAGAGGATTGCATGCCTAAGGGGAACCAAAGAGATTTCTACGAAGTGCTGGGGGTCACGCGCACCGCTTCCATCGAGGAGATCAAATCTTCGTATCGCAAAGCCGCGCTCAAGTGGCACCCGGATCGCAACCCGGAAAATAAGGAAGAAGCCGAAGTAAAGTTCCGCGAATGCACGGAAGCCTACAGCGTCCTGAGCGACCAGCAAAAGCGCGAAGTCTACGACACCTACGGCCACGCAGGCCTTTCCAGCGGAAGCAGCGGCGTGGACTTCAACAGCACCGTCTTCCGCGATTTCCACGACATTCTCGGCGACTTCTTCGGCTTCGAAGATCTCTTTTCCGCCAGCGGAGGCCGCAGCCGCCGCCGTCAGCAGCGCGGCGCCGATCTCCGTTATGACATGACGCTCACTTTTGAAGAGGCATCCGCGGGCGTCACCACCAAAATCAAACTCCCACGCCAGGAATACTGCGAGCCCTGCAACGGCACTGGCGCCAAAAAAGGAACCGGGATTATCGCGTGCCAAACCTGCGGCGGCCGCGGCCAACTCGCCTATCAGCAAGGTTTCTTTACCATCACTCGCACTTGCCCTGCATGCCAGGGGGC